>MAAC01011174.1_pt1 | contig 225948 bp, 206 predicted proteins | sample 1115981 | NCBI WGS metagenome assembly MAAC01 (sample SAMN04961126, study PRJNA320927) | seawater metagenome | isolation source: sample BD02T64 sea water enriched with oil for 64 days | place: USA:Gulf of Mexico | collected 2013-07-27 | reverse complement strand
TTCCGAATTTAAATTCCTTATTTGCTTTTATCTTTAAAATATGAATCGACTCTTCTATTTGTTTTGGCTTAATCAAATTAGATTCTCCTTCAAACGAAAAAAAAGAATAATTATCAATAGATGTATATTGAGCTGATAAAGCTAAAAGTTTTTTAGATTTAAATTCTAATTTAAAATCAATGTTATTTTGATTAACGAAACCCTCAGTATTGTTCCAATTATAATTGATATAGTCACTTTGATTGAGTAAAAGGTTATAATTAGGCTTATTTGAAGTCACTGCAACTTTGCCATTAATTACTGTATCTTTATTTAAATTATAGGTGACATCTGCTATAAAGAAGCTACCATCTATATCTCCAATAATATTTGCTCCAAAATCAAACTCAAACTCAAAATCATCAATATTTTTTAAATAACTACCTTCTATACTAAATACTTGATCTTTTATTCTGTTAGGTATTTGCTCATCGTCAAGTAGAGTGATTTTATCATATCCATAATTGATATCATTAAAACTTACCCCAAGGTTTATATCTCCAATTATTGAAGATTTATAATTTAATAAAAGTTTAGTATAAAAATTTTCTAGTGTTACTCTATCCCGAATATTAGTTTCATTAAATGAATCTCCAAAAAAATCATTACTCGTTGTTTGGTCAAATTGGAAATATTTATCTTCAAAGTAAATGATATTCTTTAGAGATACTGCATTAGTCAAAGAATCATCAGATTTAACTAAATTATACTTATGGTCTAGATAAAATCGTTTACCAACTAAAATATTTTCAGCATTTTCAAAATTAGGATCAAATACAGATCTATCCAAAAAATCTTCGTCACCAGATTCAAAATTTGCAACATCCTCATCTTTTATACCTCCATTTTCTTCATTAGAGAGATCTTGTGTTACTATATGCACTTTTGCAGAATATTTTTTATTTTTTGTCTTAAAATTACTCGTGAATCTAAGATTCCCTGTACTCGTTATTTGGTGTTGATAATTCCCTAAAGATCTCGCTCCTTTATATGCTATAGAAAAATTAAATTGTCTGGAAGTATTAACGGTAAAAAAAGCATCTAAGATCTGCCCTTGTTGAAAAGCCGTTTTAAAAAAAAGTTCAGTTAAAGGTGTAGGAACTTCATAGTAATTAATATCATTAATTTCAAAATAGTTGTAATGCCTTGCTCGAGCTCCAAAATCAGGAAGTAACTTATAATTATTAAAGTCTTTAGATAATTGGTTATAGGTTTGACCAACATTAGCAAAAGGAAGTAAAGCAAAATTATCTTTTCGTAGATAATTAAATTTATATTGCTTATAGATAGTTAATGAAGTATCTAAAAAAGTTGTATTCCCCTTATAATCTATAATAAGATACTGTTCAATCTTCGCATCTTTATTTTTAATAGCCTTATTTGATGTACTCTTACTTGACAACTTTGAAGAGTCAGATAAAACTTGTCTTGATTTAGCAGATGGCTTAAGCACTTGACTATAACCACAAAAAGAGAAAAACTGCAATAGTAATAATGCTCCAAAAATTTTCTTCATTCCTTTATAATATTGAGTAAAAGTAAATATTTTATATGAGAAACTATTAGTAATAGTAATTGCTCAGAAAGAATTTAACAACATATTATAAAAAAAGCCTGTGATAAAAATCACAGGCTTTAAAATTTAGTAAACTATACTATATTATATTATAGTTTTGTAAGTGTAAATGACGCATCAAAAGGTCCTCCACAAGAACCGTTTGGATCTTCTGTGTAGTTTACAATTAAAAAGTCATCAGAATTACAAATACTCCATAATGAATTAGTTGCTCCTCCATCAGTATATACATAAGGTGGTGCTGTTGCTCCACAAGCTAAACCTGGGTCAACATCTCCTAATGATATTACATCATTTTCAGTAAATACAATTGATATTGATTCTATTTCAGCATTAAAAGCTGGTAAAATAGCTGAAGAAAATATTCTTGCATTAGGATTAAATGGATCAACTGTTAACGTTACTGTTCCAGCAGCAAAGTTTTCAGTACCATTCCCTGGTCCAATTGTACCAACTAAATCAGCAATCGCATAATCACCAATAAAGTAATCTGCAGGAATTGAATCTGGGTTAGCACATAAAATACTTACTCTTTGAACAGTTGGCTTATCAGCACCTTCTAATCCAACAGTAATATTTGCATCATTAGTAGCTGTTAAAACTACATCAAATATCATCAATTCTGTAATAAACGGAATTTCACTAGTGTTAAACTCAATGTTTGCTAAGTAATCATAATTACTACCAGTATTATTATCTGGTCCAGCATAACTAGATTCACCTGCAGGACTTAAAATAGTTCCACTGTTAGAAAATATCGTATTTGGATTTAATCCAGATACAGGAACTAACGTATAGCTAATTGTTAAATCTTGAGCTACTATTGGTACTTGAATATCAATTCCAACATTAAAAGTTGGTTGTGTTTCTGTGTTAATTTCAATAACTGCTGGATTTGATCCAGGAAATTGAATCCACCCTACATTTTCAGTAGGTTGAAATCCTAAGTCATCGTTATCATCACAAGCAAAGAAGCATGCAAATACTAATATTAGGCTCGATATCTTTATAATGTTTTTCATCTTATTTTGTTTATTTTTTGTTCAACTTAAAATTATAGATTCACACAGAACGAAGTTGTTTCAGAACCTCCAAAGTTACCCTCACCTGAAGCATGAGTAATAATTGAACATGTTAATGAATAATCTCCTGTTACATTACCATCAAATAAACCATCTCCGAACGAATCGTAAATAGTAAATGTATAGCATCCATCTGGCAAATTGAAATTTGCTACATTTTGCTCACCTCCTGTAACATCTGAGAAAGGACATCCAAAATCTGCACAAGAAACAACTATCGCTCCAGAAGCATCTTTAATATCCCAATCTCTTTCAGAACCAAAACCATCTTCATTAATCGTTAATGTTAAATCATTACAGATTAATTTTTTAAGATAATTAAAACTTGTAGAACTTGATCCAACAACAGATACACCAGCTGGTAAATCTAAGTTTAAGATTAATTCAAAAGCAACAGCTTCTGGAAGATTATCAAAGTTTCCAAATGTAACATCCATAGTACCTTCATAAGATCCAGCAGGAATTGAAAGTGTTCCTATTGAATAATCTGCACTTGAACCTGTTGAAGCATCATCAACAGTAACATTATATGATCTAGCTTCAGTTGCTGTAGTCGTAGATTGAACCACTACAGTTGCAGTAACTCCTTCTTCAGGAATGACTACTGAAGTTGCTGTTGTAAGAAATCCAACACCTATCTGCGAACCATCATAAATATTATTTACGTTTGCATCCTCTTGGTCACAGCTTAAAAAAGCCATAACCAATAAAGAAGCTAATATTAATTTTATGTTTTTCATAATATATTATTTTTAATTATTAGTAGCCTGGATTTTGTTCTGCTGATGTATTTGCAGAAGTTTCAGATAAAGGAATTGGTAATGTGAATCTGAAATCATTGCTTGGTAATGAACAACCAGATAATATAGAACATTCTTTATCATCTCTATCAATAGCTCTATTACCTCTATCTCCTAAACGTTTTAAATCAACCCATCTGTGACCTTCAAATAAAAACTCTAAACGTCTTTCATCTAAGATATCTCCAAATGCTTCTGTTTGATCTGTGTAAACAGGTAGTGGTTGTGCTGAACCAAATCTAGCATCTCTTAATTGCTTAACAAATGTAGCTGCATTTCCTAATTGATTTGCATCAGCCGCAGCCTCAGCTCTAATAAGTAACATCTCTGCAGATCTGAATTCTTTTAAATCATTCATTAATGGCTGACCATTTGAACCTGGATATTTAAATACTAATAATACATCATCATTTAAGAAGTTGTCATTTGTAGCATATCCTGGATCAATTAAAGATTCAGTTAAATTCACAGATCTTGGTAAACGAATATCTGTAGTACCATTCATCATATTGAAAGTAGAACGACTAATTTCCATGAAAGGTCCTCCTCCTGCAGTAGCATCAATAAAAGCAAATAAGCTTCCTGCCCATCCGCCACCAGCAGTACCTTGACCATCATAAGAATCATTTCTAGCTCTTTCTAAGCTAAAGATAACTTCCGTAAAATCTGTATCATCGTACATTGCAAAGAATTGCGCTTGGTTAGCAATTGGATAATTAGCTAATAAACTAGATGCAAATCCATCTGCTAAAGAATACTGACCTCTATATGCTGCCATTCTAGCTCTTAAAGCTGTAATGAAATCTTGTCCCATGAAAGTAAAACCTTCATCAACAGTTATCAAATTTGATGCAGCTGTTAAATCAGCACTAATTTGATCATAAAATTCTCCGTTAGTAGATCTCGCAACACTTGCAAAAATATCTGCAGTAGGCTCTGTTAATAACAGTCCTGCTAATGCAGCATCATTTGTATAGTCTGTAGAAAAATACGTTAAGATCTTAAAGTGTGAAAACGCTCTAATTGCATAAGATTGACCTAATATGTTATCATACTCAGTTGGATCTTCAGCTCTATCAATACCTTCTGCAGCAGCAATAATTCTGTTAGCCATACCAATTGCGCCATAATTTCCAGACCAGATATTAAAAGCATATCCACTATTAGTATTAATATTAAAGTTTTGTGTATTAGAGTTTTGTCCTCCATTATCACGTCCTCTAAACGACTCATCTGTAAAGGCAGCCGTATACCCCATGTCACTAGTAGTATCTAGGAAGTTATAAGCTCCTAGCAAACCACCTCTTAAGTCAGCAACTGTTTGAAATGCGTTGTCTGCACTTAATCGTCCTGGTTGATCTATTTCAATCGCATCGTTACACGACACTACAGTGAAGACCAAACAAACACATAATAATTTATATATATTTCTCATATTAATTTGTTTTTTTTATTAAAATCCGAATTCAATACCTATAGAATACGTCTTTGGTGTTGGGTAACCGTTTTGAGCAGCACCTAATGCTTCAGCATCAAATCCTCTCCACTTACTCCATGTTACTAAGTTTTCTCCACTTACATAAGCTCTAAGTGATGAGAAACCAATTTTATCTAAAATTTTCTTTGGAACATTATATCCAAACTGGATAAAACGTAATCTTAAATAATCAGAATCTCTAACAAGTCTATCAGACAAACCTTCATCACTAGCATTAGTTGCATTTAATGATGGGATATCAGTAATATCACCTGGTTGTGACCAAGCTCTTAAGATATCTCTTGAGTGTCTAAACTGTCCAATTGCAGTTGGATCTAAGAATCCTTGTAAATCAAAATCAAAACGATCTACTCCAATAGTATAGTTAAACTGTGTTGTTAAAAAGAAGTTCTTATAATCTGCTTCAAATCCAAAACTACCTTGATAATCAGGGAAGATATTCTTTCCTGTTGCTCTTTGGTCATTTGTATCAATATCTTCAGTTAAGTTACCATCAATATCTAAGAATAATAAGTTACCGTTAGCTGGATTAACACCTACATATGGTGCAGCATAAATTTCTCCAATAACACCACCTACTCTTCTAATAAAAGGTTGATCTCCTCCTTCTCCTAAGCTAATAATTTCTTGCTTGTTGTAGTTACCTACTACATTAAGACTTAAATTGAAACCATCTTCATCTTTTGATTTGAATACATCATAATGTAATTCTACATCAAATCCACTATTCTTTAATTCACCAACGTTAGCAGCTAATGCAGTTACACCTCCATTTAAAGATGGTGCGATTGGCGTTTGAATAAATAGATCTTCAGTATTTCTTTGATATACATCAAAACTACCTCTTAATCTATTATCAATAAGAGCGAAATCTAAACCAATGTTAGATTGTATAATAGTTTCCCATTTAAGATCATTGTTTCCAATTTGACCTGCACTTAAACCATTTGCTCCTCCGTACTGTCCTCCAGTATTGAAGAAATCCTGAGTTAAATCAGCTGCAGCAAAATATGCAAATTGTCCACCAACAGCAACAATTCTTTGGTTACCTGTAGTACCATAAGATGCTCTTAATTTTAATTGATTAAAGATAGAATCTTCCATAAACGCTTCGTTAGAAATATTCCAACGTCCTGCTACAGACCAGAATGTACCCCAACGATTCGACGCTGCGAAACGGTAAGATGCATCACGACGTAATGTCGCTGAGAATCCATATTTAGAATCATAATCATAATCTGCAAATCCAAAGTAAGAGAATAAACCAGCATTTCTAATTGTTGCTCTACCAGTATCTACGTAATTATCATCATTTGCATTATCATTAACAAATGCAGCACCATCTCCAGGAAAGAAAGTTGCTAAACTGAAACCTTGTTGTCTAAATCCAAAACTACGTCTGTGAGCTTTAAAGTATTCTGTAAATAAAGACACCTCTAAAGAGTGCTTTTCTGCAAATACTTTACTCCACGTTAATGAGTTATTGAAGTTAAGTGCTACTGATCGTCTTGAATCTTGATCAGAAAAACCTGGTGTATTATCACCTGTAGCAGCAAATAACTGTGCATTAAATGAGATTGGTGATTCAACACGTAACAATTGTTCGTCTGTAAAATCTCCACCAAATGATGTTCTGAATGTTAAGTTATCTGTAAGTGCATAACTTGCATTTACATTTGCAATAATCTTAATTTCATCTTCACGTCTTGTATACGTATCTCTTCTATCTAATAAGAATAATGGTGTATTAGCAAATACTACTGGAATGTTACCTCCACCACCTGGCACATAAGATGCAGGTGAAATATAAGGAACTGATTGATTTGCTCCTAAAACGAAGTTTCTGTTAATCGCTCCAGAACCAATACTGTTTGGCTCATTAGATTCAGAGTAGTTAAATGTAAATGAAGTTCCGTAGTTAAATTTCCCGTTACTTGATTTACCATTAAGATTACTTCTGAAGTTAAAACGCTTAAGTGAACTTGCTTTCTTCAAGATACCTTCTTGATCTGTAAATCCAAAAGAAGTAAATGAGTTAATATTCTCACCACCTGAAGTTAAGTTAAGTGTATGACTCTGCGTAAGACCTGTTCCAAAGAACACATCTAACCAATCTGTATTTGTTTGGCTAGCACGAAGTGCTAATTCAGCATCTGAAAGCGTAGCTCCAAATCCAGATCCAAAATCCTGTTCTAATTGTAACTGTTCTCTTGAATTCATTAAATCATAATCATGATTCTGTAATGTTGAGAACGAAGTAGTACCAGTATAGTTTATTTTCAAACCAGAATTGTATGAACCTCTTCTTGTTTTAATAAGGACAACACCGTTTGCACCTCTATTTCCATAAATAGCTGTTGCACCCGCATCCTTTAATACTGATAAAGATTCAATGTCATTTGGATTCAAACTTCTAAAGTTATCTTCATCTACTGGAACACCATCAATAATAAATAATGGCTCTGTATTACCAGATAAAGAAGATACACCTCTTAAATTAATAACACTATCTCCACCTGGCTGGCCATTACCTGTTGTAATGTTAAGACCTGCAACCTGACCCTGTAAAGTTTGGGCAAAAGATGCATTTGGTCTACCTTCAACCGTTTTGGAGGTAATTGTTGTAACAGCAATATTTGATTTCGCGGCTGTTGAAGTTCTGTAAGCTTGAATTACAACTTCTTCCAACGCGTTGTCGGCTTGCATAGCTACGTTAATACTATTACTAGCACCAACTAAACTTTCGGTATCTTTCATACCTACATAAGAAAACACTAAAGTTTCTCCAACAGTTGCTTTGATAGAGTAATTACCATCAAAATCTGTTTGAACACCTCGTGTAGTTCCTTTTACAATTACGGATGCTCCAGGCAATGGTAATCCATCATCTGCAGTTGTAACTGTTCCTGTGACCGTTTTCTCTTGTGCGAAAGAGAGTTGCATCACAAACGCCATAAAAAGCGTCATTAACCATGTTAACTTTAATTTCATAAAACAATTATTTGAGTTAGTCTAGCGCAAACATCTTAATAATATATTAAATAAACAAGTATTTATACTAAAAAAATGTTAACAAGTAATTAAAAAGTATTAATCGGTTTTATGCACGTAAAACCTTATGATTACTAGTAATTAGATACATAAACACTAAATAGGTTGCGTTAAAATTTTAACTTTGTCCAAACTTTAACATCTTGAGACTTAAATCTTCTTTTTCAAATTTAAAATTAGAATGTGGTACTGACGAAGCTGGAAGAGGTTGCTTGGCAGGTCCAGTAACCGCTGCAGCAGTTATTCTACCCCTTTCTTTCAAAAACTCAATCTTAAATGATTCGAAGTTACTTTCAGAAAAGAAAAGAGAACACCTTAAACCTATAATAGAACACGAAGCCGTAGCACAATCTTATTATCACATTTTCCCTAATGACATTGATATTATCAATATTTTGAACGCTTCAATTTTAGCAATGCACAAATCTATTAGTCAGTTAAAAAAAACTCCCGAATTTATAATTGTTGATGGAAACAGATTTAAACCTTATGAGAATATTCCTTTTGAAACTATTATCAAAGGTGACAGTAAATACCTATCTATTGCAGCAGCATCTGTTCTAGCCAAAACACATAGAGATAAATATATGGAACGTATTCATGAAGAATTCCCTATGTATAACTGGAAACAAAATAAAGGCTATCCAACTAAAGAACATCGTGAGGCCATTAGAAAATATGGTATCACAAAATACCATCGAAAATCTTTTAGATTATTACCAGAACAATTAAAATTAGAACTGTAACTTTCTATATTTGTAAAAACCTTATAAATGAAAAAAATCTGGCTCGTCTTTTTCTGTTTTACCTTATTATTTAATTGCGAAAATTCTAAACCCAAAACATTAAATCTAATTTCACTTGTCCCAGAGGATACTGAAATACTCATCAAAATAAATTCTTCAGAAGGTTTAGAAAACGGATTAAAAAACAATCAATTAATTAAAGAACTTGATAATTATTCTCAAATTGAGAATTTAAAATCTTTAATAACCCCATTTATTAGCGTTAATAAAAATTCAAGTCTTATTGCATTATCTAGAAACACTAATGACAGCTTAGACTTTAGTTTTATAATTCCTTTTTCAAAAAACACCAACACATTAGATGCTATATCAAGTTTAAGAATAGATTCCTCTTTCAGCTCCAAAGAAAACATTAGTAAACTTTTATATAACAACAGTAGTTTTTACTACCGTATAACAGATAGCATTCTTTTCATATCAAATACATTACAAAAAACTGAAAATTCTTTATTACAAAAAACTGAAAATTCTGAAATAGAAGCCATTTACAACACTTCAGATAACAGAAAAATGACTTCTATTTTCATCAACCATAAAAACGGAAAATCTAGCCCTACAGCATTTACAGATGCTTCGCTACAAAATCAAAAATTTTCTGATTACACAATGCTTGATAGTGACATCTCTCAAAATTCAATCTTTTTCAATGGAATCACGAAAGCCTTAGATTCTACAGGAAGCCTAATAAATGTATTTAAAAACACAATTCCACAGGAAAACCAGATTGCAACTATTATCCCTTCAGATATTCAACACTTTAAAAGCATCACTTTTAACAACTACGAAATAATTAACCAAAATCTAGTAAGACACAAGCTTCAAGATTCAACTAATATAACCTCTGTTTTTCAAAACATAGTTGAGATTGGTTTTATAAAAACAAAAGATAACGACGCATTAATATTACGATCCATAGATCCTTCTTCAACTTTTAATGAAATAAATCAAGTTTTAAATAATGAATATAGAGGTGTAAATATATACTCCATTAATGATGATGCTAAACCTTTTTTAAATTCATTAGCGCCATTAATATCAATAGCAACAGCAAACTATTTTATCACTATAGATACCTTTTTCATATTCTCTAATGACATTGCATTTTTAGAATCAATAATCTCAAACGCTCAAAACGACACTGTTTTATCAAAAAAGGATTCCTATAAGCATTTGAAACGCCACTTAAGCGACGAAGCTTCAATGTTAATTTATGCAAATTCAGTTGAAGTTAACAGTATTCTTAACAGCAATTTTACTGACGATAAAAAATTAAACATTTCTAATTATAAATCTTCTGCCGTACAATACATCTACGAAACAGATTTCGCCCATGTTAATGCGGTTCTTAAAACCTACAAAAACAAAGGCACGAATAATTCTGTAAATGAAGACATAAATATTTCCTTAGACGCTGAGCTAATCACCTCTCCTCAATTAGTTAAAAACCACACCAACAAACAAATGGATATTATTGTCCAGGATGCAACTAATACTATATACTTAGTCTCTAACCAAGGCAAAGTTTTCTGGAAGAAGAAAATTGACGGGAAAGTTATTGGAAAAATAAACCAAATTGATAGTTACAAAAACGGCCGCTTACAACTCGTCTTCAATACGTCAAAACAACTATATGTCTTAGATAGAAACGGAAAAGATGTCGCCCCATTCCCACTTAAATTCAATAACGAAATAACACAACCTGTGTCTGTTTTTGATTATGACAAAAAGAAAAATTACAGACTGCTGATTACTCAGGGAGCCTCTATTTCAATGTATGATAAAAAGGGTGAAATTGTCACTGGATTTAAATACAAATCAACAAACAAAGTTCTCTCTTCTCAGCCCAAACATTTTAGAATTGGAAGAAAAGATCATATTGTTTTTTCTCATGGAAATGAATTAGAAATTCTAGATCGTGTTGGAAAAACAAGAATAAAAGTTAAAGAAAAGATTAGTTTTTCCGAAAATGAAATCTACTTATATAAAAACAAATTCACAACCTCTAACACTAATGGAGAGCTTTTAGAAATCAATCAAAATGGAAGTGTTAGTCACAAAAATTTAAACGCAAATAGCGAACACAAAATAGCAACTACTAGCAAAACCTTAGTTGTTATGAATGAAAACAAACTGACGATTAAATCTAATACAATCGAATTAGATTTTGGAAATTACACTGCGCCTAAAATATTTTATATAAACGATAAAATATATGTCACAGTAACAGATTTACAATCTAAAAAAGGCTACCTTTTTGATAGTCAAGCAAAATCAATTTCCAATTTTCCTGTATATGCAAATTCTGAACTAGAATTAGACAATATAGACAATGACAGAGCACTAGAAGTTATCACTAAAGGTGACAACAATGCTATTATCATTTATGAGATTCAATAGAAAAATAAACCTAGAGATATAATACTACTACAACAGAGGGAAAAACATAAAGCCATCTGATAGAATTTATCAAGTAGTAAAACGTATTTAAGACAAGTTTATTGTTGCTTCATTCTTCAATGAAGCAACAAAGTTTTCTTTGGCGTTTTACTATTTTTAAGACTAAAATTTAGTAGTATTGTGACTCTAAATTTTTATCATGATTAAACGCAATAAAGCTTCAATTTCTAAATGTATTCTTCACAAAGTAGGAAATAAATTTAATAGCACTAAAAATGCATTCTCTGAGCAAATCATAGACTTTGAAGAAATAAGTTATGATTTAATACTCCCCTATTTATTACGTCCATTTACTAGCCTTGCTGAATCTTATCGATTTAATCACCATGCCAATGTCGAGTTAAATGAAATAAATAGTTATGCCTCACAATTATTAAAAGATGACACCGATTTTGTAGACGTATCAAAACATATTGTTATGCATTTATTTGAACAATCAAATTCTGCACAAATAAAAACGGGAGATGTAATTGTATGCCAATTCCATGATATTCAATATGAAGACTATCAAACCGATGCCATTGGGATTTTTAAAATCGAAAACAAATCCCATTTCTTTCAAACGTATTTAGAAAATGGCAGTTATGATATTATAACTCAAAAGGGAATTGCAACAAAAAAAGTAGATAAAGGCGTATTAATTCTTAATGCAGCAGATGCTGAAGGTAAGATAGTATTAAGTGTTGATAACAATCAATATGATTCACAATATTGGATTAAAAGCTTTTTAAACATAAAATATCCAGATGACTCGAATCAACATACTAAGAATTATATCGAAATGTGCCGTGAATTTTCAAAAGAAGTAATGCAACCTCAATTTGGTGGACAAGAGCAAAGTAATTTCTTAGCAAAAACGGTTGATTTTTTTAAAGAAAATGAAATTATAAATGTTGAAAATTTCAAAGAAGAAGTCTTTGAAAAAGAAGACACCATTCAATTATTTGAAGATTATAAAAAAACATACGAAAGTGATCATAATATAGTAATCAGAAACCAATTTGATGTTTCTGAAGTCGTTTTAAAAAAACAAAAACAAAAAATTAAAACCGAAATAAAACTAGACACCAACATACAAATTAAACTAGATGTTGATGCACCTGATGCTTCTGCTGAATACCTAGAACGCGGTTATGACGATGAGAAAAAGATGCATTATTATAAAGTTTTTTTTAATGAAGAGAGTTAGTTACAATTCGCTTTTCCTTTAAGTAATTAAAAATAATCAGATTCTTAAACTAAATAAACTCGGCTTGAAAAAGGATTTTAAAGTGCTTAAGCAACTTTGCTTTAACTTCATTTTCGTCTACAGTTTCAATACCTAATTCAACATTTAGAGAACTCACTGCTTTCCCTCGAATTCCGCAAGGAATAATATTATCAAAGTAACCTAAATCGGCATTCACATTCAAAGCAAAACCATGCATTGTTACCCATCGGCTGGCACGAACTCCCATAGCGCAAATTTTACGAGCAAAAGGCGTGCCTACATCCAGCCATACACCAGTTTCTCCTGGACTACGCTCTGTTTTCAAACCATACTCGGCTAATGTAAGAATAATAACTTCTTCTAAAAAACGAAGGTATTTATGAATATCTGTAAAGAAATTATCTAAATCAAGAATTGGATAACCTACGATTTGTCCTGGGCCATGATATGTAATATCTCCTCCTCTATTTATTTTATAGAACGTAGCTCCTTTTTGTTGGAGTTGCGTCTTAGACAAAAGCAAATTAGATAGGTCGCCACTTTTTCCTAGAGTATAAACGTGAGGATGTTCTACAAACAAAAAGTAATTATCTGTTTCCAAACCAGCATCTTCGCGCCTATTCTTTATTTTAGTATCCAAAACTCCTTTAAAAAGAACCTCTTGGTAATCCCAAGTCTCTTTGAAATCTTTAGTGCCTAAATCTTTTAATTTTATATTTTTATTCAATGCTATTTATCTTCAAGGACAACTTCAAAATCTAGTAATTCTGGATCTTTAAGAACTGCTAAAAAACCAACCTCAAAAGTTACAACTTTTCTATCTTCGCTATATAGAGCACCTTCTTTAGAAAATGATTTAACAGGTCTTGGGAAGTGATAATTTATTTTATATTTTGAAGATCCAAACATCATAGTCGTGTCGCCTAAACTATCAATATCTTTTTGATGTTGTTCTTTATCTATAATCTTCGCAGATCTTTTAAAAGTTGTTCCATCGAAAGCATAATTCACATCAGTAGAACTACCAGAGCCCATTGAAGAAAAAGGGCTGGAAGCCGCTCCTCCTTTACCTTGTAAATTACTAAAACTATTCATTGCATTGAACATGTCTTGGAGCTCATTAGCATTTTGAAATTCGGTAGATAAATCAAAAACCATTTTTTTTGTTTCTGGATTCATAACCATATGCATTTTGAAATCTTCAAGCGCTTTTATTTTTTGCTGATCCTCAGCTGGTAATTTTGAAATACTATCTTGGTTTTCTCTTATAAAATCTTTAAAAACAATCGTAGAATCCATGGCTTTATCCATATCTGAATTCCCACTTCCTTCTCCCATTTCTCCAATCATTTGCATCATTTCGGAAGCATCCATTGAGAATTCCATTTCACCACTTCCATCTTCATTAATATAAATGTTTTCAGAAAATTGGCAGCTTGTTAATACTAAAGCACACGCTATTAGTGTAAAAAAATTTTTCATTTTTAAAATAATATTGAATTAGTAATGCAAAGATACTGTTTTATCTCTCAGGATTATTAAGAATTACTAGTGCTGCAATTACACCTGGAACCCAACCGCAAATCCAAAGTAAGAAAACAATAAAGACCGAACCACAGCCTTTTCCAATTACAGATAAGGGTGGAAAAATAATAGCGAGAATAACTCTCCAAAAACTCATAATTTAATTTTTTGATGATTAATGATGTAATTAATAGGACGTAATCTTAACCTATTTGTTACATCTCAATAATAAGATGGCGCACATTTCTTATTAAAAGAAAATATAGTAGTTTAGTGCTGTGAGATATTTTGTAATTATAGTCGCTTTTATTTTATTCGGAAACAATGCTGTTGCGCAGCACAATTTTAATGGTCACATTGATAATGAGCGCTGGCAAAATGAAGTGTATCTATCTGTGATTGAAGACTATCGTGCTTTAGAAGGCATCGATGACGAACAAATCATCACTAAAGTTATGACTGATGCTGATGGTTTTTTCCAATTTACTGGAAATCAATTAGACATCGAGCAAAAAATCTATAAGTTACATGTTGATAATTGTACCGCTTTTAATCAAGGGACAAACCATTTTGAAGGCCACTGTACAGACAGCAAGGATATTTTATTTATTGCAAAAAGCAAGGACACCATTATATTTCCATTATCATTTGATGCTCAGATGTTTTGTGATATTATTTCAAACAATCCTCAAACTGCAGCCTTTATTAAAATAGATTCTTTAAAAGAGGAAATGAAGTTTGCTTATTCTGAATTTAGAAGCAAAGCTAATAGGAAATTAAACAATAGAAAATGGTTTAAAACGCTTCAAAATTTTGGAGAGAACCTTAACGAACCTCTTGCCGAATTGTACATCTATTCATTTCTATCTGATCGAGGAAATCAATTTCATAAGTATTATCTCGAAGATTTAAAAGACAACTCGTACTACATTGAATTGTTAGAACGTCTTCAAAATCGTTATCCAAATTCAACCTATACAAAACAATATGAAGCTGAATTAAATTCAGATAAGTTTATTGTATCTCCAACAAAAGAGACTTCAACTTTTAATTGGACTTACATTATAATTGTATTGTTAACAGCTTCAGTAATATTAAACATTTGGTTTTTTCTTTCAGTAAAAAAGAAAAAAGTAAAACAGCATACCCAAGCTAAAAAACAGCTCACTAAACAAGAACAGAATGTGCTCAACTTTTTGCTTGAAGATAACACCAACAAAGACATTGCCGATGCTCTTTTTGTAAGTGTAAGCACAGTAAAAACTCATGTCAATAACGTTTATAGAAAACTAAATGTTAACTCTAGAGACGAATTAAAATCACTCTTTAACAACTAGTTAAAAAATTCAACCTAAGTACTAGTACTCTTTTCAACCCCCTAATAGATCCACTTTTTTCATTGTTATGATGATGTTTGCTATAGTATTAATCAAAAAAAACATTCATCATGACACATTTTACATGTATTAAAAATCAATCAAAGAACAACAGTTTAGTTCTAATTTTCACGTTATTATTTGCGTTATTATCTACTAGCTTAAGTTTTTCTCAAGAGCAAGCTAAGCACCAAAAAATTGGTGTACTTGCCTTTGAAGAAGAAGTCATAGACTACGGAACCATTCAACAACATGACAATGGTATCAGAACATTTAAATTTAAAAATAGAGGAAGAGCACCTATTGTAATTTCAAAAGTGAAAACATCTTGCGGATGTACAGTTCCTACCTATCCAAAACAGGCCATTTTACCAGGTGAATCTGCAACTATAGAAATAAAATATGCGACAAGTAGAATTGGAAAATTCTCAAAATCGATTATAGTAATTTCTAATGCAGATGATGGTCAAAAAAAACTACAAATTAAAGGGAACGTTATTGCTAAACAATCTAAAACTATAAAATAATCACTATGAAAAGCTCTTTAAAACTACTTATGATTTGCTTGTTTTCAATAACCATACAAGCACAAGACATTAATATTGAAATTACAGCTGATGGAGACTCTCCTTTTTTACTCGGAAAAATTGACAAATCTGGTTTGACTGGAGAAAATTACAACTCGTGGTTTTCTAAAAACTATTCAGATTACAATGTTAATAAAACAGTCATAGAAGCTATTTCTATCAAACTCAAGGACTATCAAATTAAATTCTTTATGGGAACTTGGTGCGGAGACAGTAAAATGGAAGTCCCTCGTTTTTATAAAATTTTAGAAGCTTGTGATTTCCCTAAAAAGCAATTAACTGCAATTGCAGTAAGCAGAAAACCATTCATGTATAAAAAAAGTCCACATCATGAAGAAGCTGGCTTAAATATTCATCGTGTACCAACTTTTATTTTTTATAAAGACGGAAAAGAAGTTAACCGTATTGTTGAGCACCCGGTAGAAACTTTTGAAAAAGATATTCTAAAAATCATAACAACAAATGATTACGAATCTAATTATCAAATTGTAACTAAAATAAACACTATTCTAAAAGAGGATGGTTTAAATGGCTTAAAAAAGCAAAGCCCAAAATTAGTAAAAGCTTACAAAGAGAAAACGACAAGTATGTTTGAGTTAAACACTTACGGTCGCATCTTGTATTCTACCAATAGAACTGATGAGGCCATTCAAGTTTTTAAATTAAACACAAAATTATTTCCAGATAACCCACGAACATATATGAGCTTAGCCAATACATTAGACATCAACGGATATTCAAAAAAAGCAATCAAAATCATTAAAAAAGCAATCAAATTATTTCCTGACAATAAAAATTTACTTGAAAACCTAGAAGCTTTAAAAACAATATAAAACCATAGACATTCATCAAGACCATTAGGTTTATAAAACCTGATGGTTTTTTACGTTAATTCTTGTAAATAATGTAATTTTGCACATCTAAAAATAGAATTAGCATGCAGCTTTCAGAACAAGAATTGGTAAGACGCGAGAAACTCGCAAAACTAAGAGCCTTAGACATTAATCCTTATCCCGCAGATTTATTTCCTGTAAATCATACATCCAAACAGGTAAAAGATAAATATGAAGACGGTAAGAAGGTTATCATTGCAGGACGCTTGATGAGAAAAAAGATTCAAGGAAAAGCTTCTTTTGGTGAAATTCAAGATTCTGAAGGTCGTATTCAAGTCTATTTTAACCGTGACGAAATTTGTCCAGGTGATGATAAATCAAAATATAATGAGCTTTTTAAAAAGCTACTTGATTTAGGTGATTTTATTGGAATTGAAGGGGAATTATTCACAACACAAGTTGGCGAAATAACGATTAATATCAAAGATTTTAAGCTATTAAGTAAAGCCTTAAAACCCTTACCACTTCCTAAAACAGATAGTGATGGTAATACCTATGACGAATTTAACGACCCTGAAATGCGCTACAGGCAACGTTATGCCGATTTAGTAGTAAATCCGCATGTAAAAGAAGTTTTTGTAAAACGCACAAAACTTTTTAATGCCATGCGTAATTTCTTTAACGACGCTGGATATTTCGAAGTAGAAACACCTATTTTACAACCTATTCCTGGTGGAGCAGCAGCAAGACCATTTATAACACATCACAATAGCTTAGACATTCCATTATATATGAGAATTGCTAATGAACTATATCTAAAACGATTAATTGTTGGTGGTTTTGATGGTGTATATGAGTTCTCTAAAAACTTCAGAAATGAAGGTATGGACAGAACACATAATCCAGAGTTTACGGCTATGGAAATCTATGTATCCTACAAAGATTACAACTGGATGATGGACTTTTGCGAACAACTTTTAGAACATTGTGCAATAGCAGTTAATGGAACTACCGAAGCAACTTTTGGAGAACACAACATTAACTTTAAAGCACCTTATGCTCGCGTAACTATGGCTGATTCTATCAAACATTTCACAGGTTTTGATATTACAGGTAAAACAGAAGATGAGATTCGTCAAACAGCAAAAGACATGAACATTGAGGTTGATGAAACCATGGGTAAAGGAAAGCTTATTGATGAAATTTTTGGTGAGAAATGTGAAGGCAACTACATTCAGCCAACATTTATTACAGACTACCCAAAAGAAATGAGTCCTTTATGTAAAGAGCATCGCGAGAATCCAGAATTAACTGAGCGTTTTGAATTGATGGTCTGCGGAAAAGAAATTGCTAATGCGTATTCTGAGCTAAACGACCCAATAGATCAGCGTGAACGATTTGAACACCAATTAAAATTGGCTGAAAAAGGTGATGATGAAGCAACCGAATTTATTGATCATGATTTCTTACGTGCTTTAGAATATGGAATGCCTCCAACATCTGGGATGGGAATTGGCATGGATCGATTAATTATGTTCTTAACCAATAACCAATCAATTCAAGAAGTTTTATTTTTCCCTCAAATGCGACCAGAAAGAAAACAGGTGGAGATGACCGAAGAAGAAAAAACTGTTTTTGAAATCCTAAAATCCAACTCACCAATCGATTTAAACAACTTAAAATCGCAGTCTGGTTTAAGTAACAAAAAATGGGATAAAACTATCAAAGGTCTAACATCTAAAAAGGTAGCCAAAGTGCTTAAAAATGATGATGGATTATTTGTAGAGATCATATAACGCAATAATTGTAAATACCTATAATTTTAGAATCGAGGCATTATGACTTTGAATCTGAAATTAAAACAAAATCGTAAGGCATATTTTCTAATTAAGATATGCTTTACGATTTTGGCGTTTATAATTAAAAAGCAATCTCTTTTGCGCAAAAAGAACCTTGTTTAAAAGTCAAAACCAATTTCATAACGAATTAATACTTTGTTAAAAAATATTTTTTATTACATTGCAATCGCTATAAATAAGAAATATCAACCCAAATGTTAAAAAAAATCTTACTCCTAGTCGTATTCGCTAGCTTTCTATTTGCATGTAATAACGATGACGATTTCGTTGCTGCTTGTGATAGTGTCACTAGTGTTTCATCAAATTCTATAACAAATAATGACGCAAACATCACTTGGGAAACCGCAAACTCATCAGCGATATATATCCTTGAGTATGGTGTTTCTGGATTTGCTATAGGCAGCGGAACCATTATTTCAGTTTCAAACACAACGACTGATCTTTTAGGATTAGATGCCAATACAACTTACGATGTTTACATTCAAACTATTTGTTCCGCAGATAATGTAAGTATGTATACTGATGTTTATAGTTTTACAACTTTAGCACCTGATGTGATTTCAGAATTTAGACCAACACTTTCAGAATTAAATCTATTTGCTGGGAGCCTTGGTGATTTAGAACCGTCTCCTTATGCTTTTTATTACGATTTAAATACAAAGCTATTTACAGATTATGCACATAAACAACGTTTGATTGCTTTACCTCAAGGCGAAAAAATGACTTATGATGGTGATGGTCTTCCTATTTTCCCTGACAATACTTTAATAGCAAAAACATTTTATTACAATAATGATGAAACCGATTTATCATTAGGTAAAAACATTATAGAAACTAGAATTTTAATTAAAACTGATGGCGCTTGGGAAACCGGAAATTACAAATGGAATGATGCTCAAACTGAAGCTGTTTTAGATACCGATGGTGCGGTTGTTCCTGTAACATGGATAAACACTGAGGGGGAAACTCAAAATGTTAATTACGAAATCCCATCAGAAACTGATTGTTTCACTTGCCATAGAACCTATACTAACAAAACGCCTATTGGGCCAAAATTAAGAACGCTTAATTTTGATATTGATGGTGTCAATCAATTACAAAGCTTAATTGATAATAACCTTCTAGATGGCCTAACAGATGTATTTACAGTTAACTCATTGCCAAAATGGGATGATACTAGTACATCATTAGACAGGCGAGCAAGAGCCTATTTTGATATCAATTGTGCACATTGCCATATTGAAGGTGGTTATTGCGAGGAACAATCTATTTTAAGATTGTCTTATGAAACACCATATGATGAATCTAACATCTTTGAAAGAAAAAATAGTATTGAAGCTCGAATTCAAAATACAATTCCAGAATACGGAATGCCTCTTATTGGAACGACAATTATTCATGATGAAGGCGTAGAAGTCTTATTAGCGTATTTAGACACATTAGAATAAATAAAATTAAAAATAATGAAAGCCACTTTTTAGTGGCTTTTTTTTTACTCTACATATAACTAATAACTATTAGTTAAAATAATATTAAAAATAAGCTGTCTTTTTTTATGCCATTGACAGATTCCTTATTTTAGGTGATTAATTTAAAAATCAACCACATTGAAACACTTTTCTATTAAACTACTTCTTGTAGTTTCAGTATTCTTTGTCGCTGTTTCTTGCTCGACAGCAAAAAAGGCAAGCAAATCAAAATCAGCTACAGCATTAGCAAAACCTCCAGGAAAAAAACCAGGAAAAAATGATCCTAAACCTTACAACAAGGTGATCACAAAAGATGCTAAAAGTGATAAAGGGCTTTTCACAGTTCATACTTTAAATGACAAGTACTATTATGAAATACCAGATTCTCTTTTTGATAGAGAAATGTTAATGGTAACTCGTATTTCGAAAACCGCAAACGGATTAGGTTTTGGTGGAGGAAAACAAAACGAACAAGTATTGCGTTGGCAGAAAAAAGGAAAGAAAGTCGTACTTCGCGTTGTATCTTACAATGTATTCGCTGCAGATTCTCTTCCTGTCAATGAGGCGGTTACAAACTCTAATTTTGAACCTGTACTCTATACATTCCCAATTAAAGCTTACAGTAAAGATTCTACAAGCATAGTAATTGATGCGTCACCTTTATTTGAAAAGGATGTTAAATCACTCGGATTACCTCAATTTAGAAGAACACCGTACAGAGTAACACGTTTAGAAAGTGATAAATCTTTTATTGAAGGCATTAAAAGTTACCCAAGAAATATTGAAGCTAGACATGTAAAAACATATGCTGCATCTAGACCTCCTTCAAACTGGAGCACTGGTAGTATTTCTATTGAAATTAACAACTCAATGATTTTATTGCCTGACACTCCAATGAAGCGTCGTTATTTTGACGAGCGTGTTGGATGGTTTACAAGTAACCAAACTGATTACGGGCAAGAAGATCATAAAAGTAAAACCTTAGAGTTTTTAGATCGTTGGAGATTGGAAGTTAGAGATGAAGATATTGCTAAGTTTAATCGCGGAGAATTAGTGGTTCCTAAAAAACAAATTATATACTATATAGATCGAGCAACTCCAGTAAAATGGAGAAAATATATCAAACAAGGTATTGAAGACTGGCAAGTAGCTTTTGAAGCTGCAGGATTTAAAGATGCTATAATAGCTAAAGATCCACCATCTATTGAAGAAGATCCAGAATGGACTCCTGAAGATGTTCGTTATTCTGTAGTACGTTACTTAGCATCTCCTATCCCAAATGCAAATGGTCCTCACGTAAGTGACCCAAGAACTGGAGAAATTATAGAAAGTGACATTAACTGGTATCACAATGTTATGTCTTTACTACGTGGTTGGTTCTTTGTTCAAACTGCTGCAATCAATCCTGATGCTCAAAGTCCTCAATTTAAAGATGAAGTTATGGGACGTTTGATACGTTTTGTATCTGCTCATGAAGTTGGACACACACTTGGACTTCCTCATAATATGGGAAGTAGTTGTGCGTATAAAGTTGAAGATTTACGTAGTGCCGAATTCACTCAGAAATTTGGAACAGCACCTTCAATTATGGATTATGCTCGATTTAATTATGTTGCTCAACCAGAAGACAAAGGCGTTGCATTAATGCCTAATATTGGTGTTTATGATAAATATGCTATTGCTTGGGGTTACAAACCAATTTTAGACAAAACTGCTGAAGAAGAAAAAATAACTCTTAACAGTTGGATAAAAGAACATGCTGGCGATCCAATGTATCGTTTTGGTCATCAACAAGTAGGAGATATTCACGATCCAAGTTCTCAAACAGAAGACTTAGGTGATGATGCGATGCTTGCTAGTGATTACGGAATTAAAAACTTAAAACGTATTGTACCAAACTTAATTAATTGGACTACAGAAGCTGGAGAAGATTATGATGACTTACAAGAGATGTATGGTCATGTTGTATCCCAATTTAACCGTTATATGGGGCACGTTTCTAATAATATTGGAGGTGTTTATGAGCATTATAAAGTAGCAGATCAACCAGGAGCTGTTTATACTTCTGTTGACAAAGATCACCAAAAGCGTGCTATGAAATTTATTCAAGATAATTTATTTACAACACCAGAATGGTTAATCAATAAAAACATCTTTGATCGTATCGAATACTCAGGTTCTATTGAGCGTGTTCGCCGTATGCAAGTACGCACACTAAACAATATTATGAGTTTAGGTAAAATGCAGCGTTTAACCGAAGCAGAAACTTATAATGGAAATGAAGCTTACACGTTAATTGAAATGATGAGAAATCTTCGTCAAGGGATCTGGAATGAGTTACGTAGTGGAAAAAAGATTGACACTTACAGACGTAACCTTCAACGTGCTCACATTGATAGATTAGCCTTTTTAATGACAGCTGAAAACCAAAGCGGAAGAACATTTAGCCCTTATGTAAAAGCGACAGGTGTAAATACTAGTCAATCTGATATTAGAGCAGTAGTAAGAGCCGAATTAAAAACATTACGTTCGTCATTACGTAATTCTCGTGGTGCTGATGCGCTTAGTAGAATTCACATTGCTGATGCCTTAGAGCGTATTGATGCTATTTTAAACCCTAATGGTTAAAATTGATATTAGACACTAATAAAAACAAAAAAGCTTCAGTTTATTCTGGAGCTTTTTTTATTATCATTACATTTCACTATAAATAGAATTATTGAACAGCCTAAACACAAAAGCTTTATATTATTGCCATACACATCCAAATCTTTTTCTTCAAAAAAGATGTAAAGAATGTCGTAGAGGCATGTGTCACACTTGCATTCACCATAACTTTAACTATTGTCAGAGTTGCTTATCACAAGCTTTTAAACTAGGCTCTCAACACAAAAATCAACAACAGGTATTAAGAATGTTTATTTCTGGAAGTTTTGCCTTTTGTATAGGTCTAGCCTATCAACTATTTATTTCAAAACAAATTGATTACACTTATCTACTACTTGGGTTTTGCATAGGGGTATCTATTCTATCAATATTTTATATATCCAAACGAACAGATGTGTTTTTAGAGATTAGCAAAGTTCCTTTTATTGGATGGAAGCTTGCTATTTTTGCTTTAATTTTAACAACCATATCTGGTGGTCCTTTTCTTTATTTTCTCTATAAACTCGTTTTAATAGGAAAATCTAGTTACCTAAAATATCAACAATAGAATTTCTGTAAACCTCAAATTCAATCAAATTATTATGACCTCCTCCTTCAATAGTAATAAAGGTTGTTAATTCTGATGGCGCCACATTTTTTAATTTTTCTGCAGAAGCATAAGGCACTACGCTATCATGAGTTCCATGAAAGATAGTTATTGGGCATTTCACATCAATAATAAATGCATTTGAAGGAAATGCATATTTCATTAATTTTTTAATAGGAAAAATAGGAAACCGATGTTTTGCGACATCTAATATACTGAAATAAGGCGTTTCTAAAATTAACTGCTTTGGACTATTTCTGGAAGCTAAATAATTAGCAATGCCTGTACCTAAAGAACGTCCGTAAAGCGTGATTTCATTTTCAGAATACTGTTTTAACAAATACTCATAACAATATTGAGCATCTTCATAAAATGCTTGCTCACTAAGCTTTCCTGTACTTTTTCCATAGGTACGGTAATCCATAATAAACACATCATAATTTTTAGCGACGAAATATTCAGCAATTGTTCCCCAACGACTCAAATCACCAGCATTTCCATGAAAATAAAGAATAACACCTTTAGGATTCTTAGTTTTAAAATGTAGGGCATTTATAGATACATCTTGAGCCGGTTTTAAAAATAATTCCTCATAAGGGGAATCAAATTCATATTGATAATCTTGAGATAAAACCGTTGGTAAAAACAACAATTTTTCTTGTAAAAAATATAGTGAAGCTCCAATCATAACATATAAAAGCAAAAGTACTGTAAGCACTTTTTTAAGCCTTCTTTTTAGTCGGTTTTGAGGTGTGAATGACATTAATACTTGTGGTTTCTAAATCGATGGTTTTGGGTTCTTTATTTAAAATATCATCTAACATACTATGATAAGATTCAAAGTTATTAAGGTTTTTATGTCCTCCACCAATAACTGTATGTAACTTGGTTAGTTTAGGGTTTACCTTTGATAATTTCAAACTCGTTTTGAATGGAATTAACTTATCATGTGTTCCATGAATAATATGAATAGGACATTGCACATATTTTAACCATTTGTAGGTTGGCAACGGATATTTCATCAATAATGACAATGGCATAAATGGTGCATATCGTGCCGTTACTTTAGTTAAACTATAATAGGGCGCATCAAGGACAAGCATTTTGGGATTGTTCATTGACGCTAGCTTTGCTGCAAAACCAGAACCTAGTGATCTTCCATAGAGAATAACCCGGTCTTCAGTAGTTTGTTCTTTCAGTTTATTATACACCAATTGCAAATCGCGTTTTATGGCTTTTTGAGAGCGTCTTCCTGTGCTTTTTCCGAAGCCACGATAATCGACCATAATTACATTATAACCATGTCTCGTAAAATCTACAGCAAATTTCCCCCAACCTTTAATACTTTTAGAATTTCCCTTGAGATATAATACAACGCCTTTACTTTCACCCTTTGGGAAAAAACGCAACCCATTAATAATAGCGCCATCGCGAGTTTCAAGATTATACTCTTTGGTTTCCTGATTTTCATAATCAAACTGAAAATCAACAGGCAACTTTTCAGGCTTAAACAACATATAGTCTTGTAAGTAATACAAGGCGACACTAATCGCAATATAAATAGCAAGAATTATAATAACTATAGACAACCAATATGGCATACAAAAGATTTTGTTGTAACAAGATAGGAAAAATTTACAACCAACTCATTATTACTCGTTTTCTACAAACGTCGCTATTGGAATGTCATTGATAAATACATTCTCTAAGACCGCTTCACCGTCTTTAATATATACTAGAGCATAGGTATTATTAGGTAACGAATCACGCTGCGCATCTCTATGTGCCACTTCGGCGTCATAGGCTTTACTTTCTTCCATATAAAATTCATTAAACGGAAAACTAAATCGCAATTCACTTGTGGATTCACTATACCAATCTGCTTTTGCCAAAACAAAATCGCCTGATTCAGGTTTTTCCAAACTTGCTGTTACGGCTTTAGCAAACCCTAAACTATCATTAGCAATTGAAATATAAACATCTTGTTTTCGGTGCCAGTCTTTATCTCCTACTTCTACGTTTCTAAGATCATAATTTAGATAGATATATTTTCCTTTAAAAGGATCTGAAGGGTCTACAGGTTCGGTTTTAAATTTATAGGCAATTCCCTGTTTTAATATCGATTCTCGATTAAAAATCATTTGCGCAGGAATGCAAAGTTGCACAAGCGCTAGAAGAACAAATAGAATAAAAATATGTTTCGTTTTCATAGATTTAGTTTTTTAAAGATTCAACATTAGATTTCTGTTTTTTAAGCATCATATAATTTGTAAAAAAGAAGCCTAAGCCTACTCCAACAAACAATAATCCTCTAATCACAAAACTCATATTAGTATCAAAAAACCGACATACTACAAGCGCTGTAATGATTAGGAGTCCGTAGTTTAAAATCCCAAAATGAAATTTATCGGCCCCAATTTTAATTGTGGTTACTCCTAAAACAAACACAATACAATTCACTATAATAGTTCCTACAATTGGAATATTTAATCCCAAAATATAAAGTATCGAAAACAGAATAAATATATACTGAAACAAGTTAAACTCTTTTAGCCATTTTCTTGAATACACAAAAAGTAATATGCCTAAATTAGCAACAAATAACACTATTGAGATATATGTCTCTTGAGTGTTTAAGAAGAATTCTTCTAAGTACCAAAACCCGTCAAAACTCATCGTAAGTAACATAATCACAATACCTAGAGACCCAAAAATGAGATATCCATTTTTTCGCAATTTTTGAGTATTAAAAAATGGAATCTTCCCAATATTATAAAAGACACTGAACAGCAAGAGGTACATTAAAAAGCCTAATTCTGAAGCATCTTGAACAAAAGCGCCAAGCACAATAGTTATACTTAATGGGAATAGCCAATTAAAAATAGACGTTATATTTGATGTTTTATGATGCTTTAACAAGTGGATATAATGTGGAATAATTAAAGCCATTATAACAAGATACAACCACGGTGTTTGATCTATTGTATAATACCCATAACCAAACTCAAAGGCATAAAATGTAGCAAAGACTATATTTAAAATGGCTATCGCATTTGATTTAAGTAGATATATCAACGGTAAGCTTAAAACAATCCAAGTTAATACATAGGCACTTAAATTGCCAGGTATATTATAAATTTGACTTACAAGTGCAATACTCGAGCCTATAGTAAAAAACAAAAATGTTCCAGAAGCTTCTTTCCAAGTGACACTTTTTTTCTTCAGAATAGAAAAGGCAACAAATAATTGACCAATAATTAATGGGAGAAATGCAAAAATGGTTTTTGTAATTCTATCAAAATTATCCCAATTATGAGCAAGAATGAGAATAATTCCCAAACCAACCAGTAGTGAACCCAAAACACCAAAAATGGCAAATAATTTATTAGGTGTGTTTTGCTGTCGCGAAAGGTAATAGTGTTCAATTTTTGAAGCGACCTCTTTTGAGATCACATCATTTTCCACCAAATCAGGTAGCTCTTTTATAAGTTTTGAGTTCATAATTTTAGTTTAAAAATTTTAAAAATACATCTGCAAAAGGATCTTGATTAACAACTGTATAATAAAACAAAGCCCCTAACCATCCATGACATAGCCCTAAAACATATAAATTTTTAGATTTCAGATAAATATAGCCATAAAATAAAGCTAAAATAAATGTTCCGATCATTAACCAAACAGACGGATAATGTACAACTGAAAACAAGATAGCGGTTAAAAGAATAACAGTAACTTTTCTAAGTTTAATAGTTTTTAATGTCCTTAAATTACCTGCAACTAAACCAATGGTTAGGAATTGCTGAACAGCTCCCCAAATAGGATATGTAATTAATAATGGTATAATATGCCAGGTTGGATTTAGAGTTCCTTGTACATAACCAATACCAATAAATGACACAATAGCTATAACAGCAAAAGGCAGCACTAATTTTAATACGGTTTTAAAATTATCGAAACGAAAACCCCAATCTTTTAAAACCAATTTATCTTTTTTAAAACGGTAACGCACATAAAGCGACCATAATAAAATGGCAATAATAACAAATGCTAACCGCCAATTGAGATAATCCATAAACACAAATTTACCAACACCTGTAAGTGCTACAGCTGCTATTTCAACAAATCGTACTTTATCTGAAATTGGTCTGGTTAAGCTAAAGTTTGAGAAGTCTGTTAAATACTTAGTGAGTTTTGTTTTCATATATATAGCTTTTTAAAAACCTTTCAGACTTCAAAAAAAGCCTGAAAGGTTTTGGGTAATCAACCCATCATCAAAACAAAAAAATCATATAGACGATAATTCCTTCAGCAATTCCTGTGATGATACTCATCCCTAAAATATCTTTGATTTTACTTCTCAAAAAGAAGACGACACTTAAAATAGCCATGATAGCAGCCAATAATATTTCTAAAGCTTCTATTTTAGAGAGTAAAAATGTAATTCCAGTAAATGCTACTGTAATTCCTGCAGTAATAAGACAAAATTTTATCATCTCATCTTTACTATAATTACCTTCTTTAAAACCTTTTCGCAAATCTCTAAGAATAGAAAGAATAAATAATAAAGGCACAACAGATAGAAAAGGTGCAAAAATAACTTTGATTCCTTTTACAATAGATAAATCATAATAAAAGAAAAAAGCGATTGCTGTAAAGGCTAATAAACCTGTAACAATTATGGATTGAAATGTAAATAACAATTCCCTTTTGTTCGCATTAGTTCTCGGTTTCGGTGATTGAATAATTGGATTCATAATTTTAAATTTTTGATGATTTTAATAGTTCAGTTTAATTAAGCGGTTAAAAAAAACACATGGATAGCTAATGAGAGTAATACACCACTTAAAATTCCGTTGACTCTCAAATTATTGTACAAAATGTAATTAAGCACATAGCTACTAATGGCTGTAGAGTTAATAAGGTGTGCAAAAATGAGATGATCTTCTAGAGTTTGACCCGTTAACCATTCTATAAGCTGCATACTTACGACCCCAATAATCACACTTACTACTAGTAAAATAGTTGCTGGTTTTTGATGTTTCAGTTTGTATTCATCTGTGTTTTGTGGTAAAAAATGCTCTATTAAAACAAAGCGCACAAAAAACAACATAGGTATTGGAAATAGGATAGATGCAATAATCTTTATAACATCTTTTAAGGTTTTAATTTCATCATATCCCAGAAATACCAAATAGATAAATACAACTACCGAAACTCCTGTAGTAATGACAAATGCCATATTTAGTTGCTTGAGTTTCATGATTAGAAACCTAAAGGAGTTACACTAGATATGTTTCTACTTGCTAATTGATCTACACAGTGATTATAGTTTTCAATAATCTCCCTTTGAATTTGTTTTGAGAATATTACTATGGCACTTATCGCGACTACAAATAGTGTGGTTTTAATAAATTGTTTTGTCTGCATAATTTTTTTGTTTTGTTGATTACACTACAAATGTGCGATAGCTAACCCAATTACAAAACACTGTTTATATTAAATACTGACGACTAAATTTTTATAATTACATTATTAATTACTATTTTTATTGAGTAAAATAATAATTAACTGACGATTAAATGACAGATTTAAATGCTATAATTTCAACCTTATCCTCGGAAGATGAACAACGTTTCATTAGTTATTTGGAAAAAAAGAATAAAAGGAATGACACTAAAAACATTCAATTATTTAAACTTCTAGCACAAAATGAGCTTCCGTCTAAAGCGATTTGCCAGGCCATTTATAGTAATGATAACAAAGTAGCCTATCACGCACTAAGAAAACGTCTTTACCAATCGCTTATAGATTTTATTGCCAATACTAATTTAGAGGAAGAGAACTCTGTAGACATGCAAATCATAAAATACATCTTAGCATCGAGAACATTCCTCTTTCATAAAAAACCTAAAATTGCTTATCAAATTCTTGACAAAGCTGAAAGTCTAGCACAAGAGCACCAGTTATTCCCCATTCTTAATGAAATTTACCATACCCAAATTCAGTACGCTTATCTAAACCCTACAATAGATATTGATCTATTAATTTCAAATTTCCGAAGCAATCAAAAACAACATTTCATTGAAGAAGAATTAAACCTTGTGTACGCTAAAATAAGACAAACATTAAATGATATCACGTATAAAGGGAAAGTGGTTGATTTTAAAACCATACTCGACAACACTCTAAAAGAACATAATATTAGTAGCACTAAATTATTATCATTTAAATCATTATATCAATTAATGACCATTGTCAGTCTATCTGCCTTTGTTACTAATGACTATTTAAAAATTGAGCCTTTTTTAATAGAGACTTATCAAAAAATTAAAGATTACAAAACCAAAGACAAGCAACTCGTATATCACATTCAAGTGGTTTATATGATTGCAAACGCTTTATTTAGAAATAAAAAATTTGAAGCATCATTACACTACTTAGAACTAATGAAATCGCTCATGCTACAACAGAGAAAAAAGTATGATTCTACATTCAACCTAAAATATTATTTACTAACGGCACTCAATTACAATTACAGCAATAATCAAGATCAAGCCATAAACTTATTAGAATCGGTGAAACAAACTAAGCATACCGATTTAGAATCGTTATTAGATATTCATCTAGGTTTGGTCATGTTCTATATTCAAAAATCTGATTTCAAAAACGCTAAAAGCATCTATTCTAAGTTTTACCATACTGATAAATACTATATAGAGAAAGCGGGTAAAGAATGGGTTATTAAAAAGAATTTAGCCGAAATCATTCTCTACATTGAATTGGGCGATTTAAATTTGGTAGATTCTAGATTATTAAGCTTTAAGCGCTCCTACTTCGACTACCTTAAACAAATTAACCAAGAGCGTGTTATCACTTTTGTTAATTTAGTTGTATTCTATTTTAAATATCCTGAAAAAATAACTTCAACCAATTTCAAACACAAAGTAGAACATGCATTTGATTGGATTGATGAAAAACAGGAAGATATCTTTGTTATGAGTTTTTATGCATGGCTAAAGAGTAAAATAGAATCCAAACCGCTTTACGAGACCACACTAAACCTAATTAAAAGAGCACAAACTGTTAATTAGTAGTTAAATTACAATATACTTTTAAACCTAATTCAAAATGCGAAGTCAAAGAGCTAACAATTTAAAAGTAATATATACTTAATTCAGAACACATTATGAAAAAAATAATTTTAATTGCAATAGCGTTCATCTCATTACAAGCTATAGCTCAAGACAAACGACACAGAGATTCAAAAGAAGGTCGAAAAGGAAACATGGAAATGATGAAAGACCTATCTGCTGAAGACATTGCGACATTGCAATCAAAAAAAATGACATTAGCATTAGACCTTTCAGAAAAACAGCAAATACAAGTAAAAGACATTCTTTTTAAGCAAGCAACTGTTAGAAAACAAAAAATGGAAGAGCACAAAAAAAAGAAAACAAGTGATGATGCAAAAAAACCATCAAAAGAAGAACGTGTTAAAATGATGAACGAGCGACTTGATAATAAGATTGAAATGAAAAAGCAATTAAAATCCATTTTAACCGCAGAACAATTTGAAAAATGGAAAAAAATGCAAGGTAGGCGACATATGAAAAATAAAGGACAGGAAAAAAGAAGAACGAAACACTAATTTTGGTTGATTGAGATAGTTTTTATTAAGAAAGCATCGATTTTTAGAGTCGATGCTTTTTTTTCTGATAAAAATCCTTAATTTTAAAATCTGTTAGAACTATTTACAACACAAAAACAATGAAAAAACTAATTACACTTTGCCTATTTACTGTAGCAATGCTATTAGGCACTCAAAACGTAACTGCACAAAACACTTTAGAAATTAATGCAGAAGCAAACACAAAAACTAAAGAACTTAGAAAAGTAATTAAGTTTGAACAAAACAAAATGCAAGATGTTTATAAAGCTTACCAAAATTATGGTATTGCTTATAAAAAAATCAGCGACAATGTAGAAGCAAATGCTGACCGTTTAGATAAGATAAATAACGTTTTTGACGAAACATTAAGTGAAATTTTGTCAGAAGAACAATATGTTAATTACCTAAACCTTTTTAGGAATATATAACACTACAATAAAAAAGCGACTTTTTCAAGTCGCTTTTTTATTGTTATAATGTTTGAGCAATTCTTTCTACCGCTCTAATAGTTTCATCTAAGTCTTCATAAGTCAATGCATCTGTAATAAACCATGTTTCAAAAGCACTTGGCGCGATATAAATACCTTCATTTAGCATCCCATGAAAAAAGGATTTAAAAGTAGCATTGTTACCTTTTGCAGCACTATCAAAATCAACAACCTCATCTTTTGCAAAATGAATAGAAATCATAGATCCTTTTCTATTAATAGTATGTACTACATTATAGGTATTCAATGCCTCAGCACAACCCTTATGTAAATAAGCTGTCTTTTCTGCTAATCGATCAAACAAATCATTATCATTATTTATTGATGTAAGCATCGCTAATCCTGCAGCCATAGCTAAAGGATTACCACTTAATGTTCCTGCCTGATAAACACTTCCTAAAGGTGCAAGATGATTCATAATTTCGTTCCGAGCAGCAAATGCGCCAACTGGCAAACCTCCACCAATCACTTTCCCAAAACAAATGATATCAGCATTGATCCTGTAAAGTTCCTGCGCTCCTCCTTTGGCGAGTCTAAAACCTGTCATAACTTCATCAAAAACAAGAAGAATATCATGCTCATCACACAAATTCCTCAATTGCTTCAAGAAATCATTTTTTGGCGGAATACATCCCATATTTCCTGCAACAGGCTCAATAATAACACATGCAATTTCTCCTTTATTAGCATTAATTAAAGCGCTTACATTATCAATATCATTATAAACAGCTAATAATGTATCTTTTGCTGTACCCTTAGTTACTCCTGGGCTATTAGGACTGCCAAAAGTTACAGCTCCACTACCCGCCTCTATTAAAAAAGCATCACTATGACCATGATAACAACCAGCAAATTTTATGATTTTCTCCTTCCCTGTATAACCTCTTGCCAAACGAACTGCACTCATACATGCTTCCGTTCCTGAGTTAACAAATCTAATCTTATCAACATTTGGCACCATTGAAACAGCCAACCCTGCAATTTTAGTTTCAATTTCAGTTGGCATTCCAAAGGAAGTTCCTTGTTTCACTTTTTCTACAACAGCATCTACAACAGGCTCATAAGCATGACCAAGTAACATTGGTCCCCACGAATTTATATAATCAATATAACGATTACCATCCTCATCATAGACATAAGCCCCTTTAGCTGATTTCGCAAAAATAGGCGTTCCTCCAACTGATTTAAAAGCTCGTACAGGTGAATTTACTCCTCCAGGAATAACCTTTTCAGCTTCAATAAATAAAGCACTACTACGTTGATATAACATACTAATTTGATTTTATAATAAGTATTTGACCTAATGAAAGGTTATTGTTTTTTAATCTGTTAATTCGTTTTAGCTCATCAACAGTCATATTGTATTTTCTAGACAATGAGTATAAAGTATCTCCTTTAATCACTTTATGATTTATTGATATGTTATTTTCTGGGAGATCTTTAGAAAGAGCCCTTTTACCCAAAACCACATCATCATATTTATCTAATTGATAACGCTCGATTAAACTAATTAATTTTTGTGGATATTTTTTGTCTGTTGCATAACCCGCAGATCTAAGCCCTTTTGCCCAAGCTTTATAATCATTAGGTTTGAGCTTAAATAAATTTGAATACCGCCCTCTCGTTGTTAAAAATGCTGAATGGTCTTCAAAAGATGTTTTAGCGTAATCATATTTCCTAAAACATTCTTGAGATCTATCATCATCATGATAAATCTTCTTACCTTTCCATCCATGACATTTAATTCCGAAGTGATTATTTGCTTCTACTGAAAGTCGCCCTTTTCCAGAACCAGATTCTAAAATACCTTGAGCCAAGGTAATACTTGCAGGAATCTTATACTTACGCATTTCATCCATAGCGATAGCTTTATAATTTAATATATAAAGTTCTGTTGAATTTAAATTAGAATGCTTTGGAACATTAGACGCCTCTGATGTGTTTTTTGTTTCTGAAGTTGTTTTAGGCTCAACCTCAACTTGCTCGGTTTTCGGTTTACTATTTTTCTTTTTTGTAACAACTTTCTTTTTAGAACCACAACTTAAAGCCACAAAGCTTATGAGCAGTACAACAAGTAATTTCTTCATAAATCTTAAACGATTAAAGGTCTGTTTTGTTGTTTTAATTTTTCGTTCATTCCATTAATACCCTGCAATCCACCTGTATGTATTGCTAATATTTTGGAATGTTTTGGGAAATAGCCTTTTTTAATTAAATCGTAAATACCAAATATCATTTTGCCTGTATAAATTGGATCTAACGGAATATTATGAGATTGTTTAAAGGCATTGATAAATGTAATAAGCTCATCATTAGTTTTCGCATAACCTCCAAAATGATAATCGGTAATTAATTCCCAATTTTTATTAGTTACAAATTTAGTGATTTCTTCTCGTAAAAAATCACCTTTCAATGCAGGAAAACCAAGAATTTTTTGATGTGGCAAAGCTGAATTTATTAAGCCAGAAATTGTACCTCCTGTTCCAACTGAACAACAAATAAAATCAAAATTATTATCGCTTACATTCAAAATTTCCTCACAACCTTTAACTGCCAACTCATTCGTACCTCCTTCTGGAATGAGATAAAAATTTTCAAATTCACTTTTCAAATTATCAATAAAATTATTTGTTGCTTTATTTCTATAATCAGCTCTTGTAATAAACTTAAAATGCATTCCACAATTTTTCGCAAAACTCAGTGTAGGATTTGTTTCTATTTTAGAAGTCAATTCCTCTCCTCTTATAATTCCAATAGTCTTAAAACCATATTCTTTTCCTACTGAAGCAACTGCTGCAATATGATTTGAGTACGCGCCTCCAAAAGTCAACAACGTATTGTTTTTAAGCTTTTTAGCCTCAACCAAGTTGTATTTCAACTTACGATATTTATTCCCTGAAATGTATGGATGAATCAAATATTCAGGCTTCACAAAGAGCTGATTATCAATTTTTAAGTTAAAAATATTGACTATATTAAGCATATCATTTAAAATTGTAATAATTAATTAAAAAAAATGTTAAAATTATTCATTTTTTTTATACATTGATACTTCAAAAGCTCCAAATCTATATTTAAATAACACTAACGAAATATCATAGCTATTTCTTGATAGCCTTATGATAAATCAAAAATATAGATTATGAATAAAAAAATACTTTTTTTAGCATTTACTGCATTTATATATTCTTCAGCTATTAGTCAGGTCGTTAATTCCAATTCTAACGACTGTATTCAAAAGTTCACAATAGAAGCAAAAATTGCTACAGGAAACAATCAACGTGTTAATGATATTATCATCTCATGGGATTTTAATAAAACTCCTAATACAGATCATCTAGAATTAAGTTTTCAAGTTCAACCATTAAATGCTTGCTGGAAAGCTCTTGAAGGCACAAACCGATCTAAAATTAGAACATTCAAAATTCCAAACACCTCTCAAAACACTACTGGAAGTCAAAAATTAAAATATAACGACTTGAATTGCAAATGTTTAAAATGGAAAGCAATAATAGTAGACCCAATCACAAACTGTCAAACCACAACCGATTGGCAATTTACTAGTTTTTTGTAATTAATAACCAGACTAGAACATGACGATATGAAAAAAATTACACACCTCATTATATTTTGCGCCTCAATAAATTTATCCTTTTCCCAAGGAACTGATATACTAAGCGCTGAACAATTTTGTTCTGGTACTACTCAACTAACATTTAATAATGTTTTTGGTGGAGCAAACGCTACTCCAGTTGGCTGTTTAGGTTCAATACCAAATGCAAGTTATTTCTTTATGGAAATTGATCAACCCGGAGATTTAATTTTCTCTATAGATCAAGAAAATAATGCAGGAACACCTATTGATGTTGATTTCATAGTTTGGGGACCTTTTACCGACCTCAATGATGCAAACACTAATATATCATACACCGACTGTCCTACTTGCCCTAACAATACAGCAAATCCAACGTTCTATCCATATGCTCCCGATTTCATTACCGATTGCAGCTTTAGCACCGCTGCTTCGGAAACCATGAATATTTTAAGTGCTACGCAAGGAGAAATTTACGTTGTATTAATTACTAATTACAATGGAGCACAAGGCACTATTAATTTCCAACAAACCGGAGGATTAGGCACAACCACTTGCTCAAGTCTACCTGTTTGTGGAAGCCATTATTATGATAGTGGTGGTTCAACAGGGAATTATGCAGGAGATGAAACAACCATTATATACCCCTACTTTGCTGGTGGAACAGTAACAGTAGATTTTACAACCATTGACATACCAGATACAGGAGATATATTAACAGTATATAATGGGCCAAATAATACCTTTCCTGTTTTAGGAACCATTACTGGCTTACCTTCATCATTTACCTCAACAATTGTAGGAAATCCTACAGGAGCATTAACCTTTGAATTTGCTAGTGACAACGATGCAAATGTTGGAACAGGGTGGATAGCAGACATAACCTGTACACCTCCTCCAACACCTCCTACTTGTGGTTCAACTTTTTATGATAGTGGTGGCGCAGCTGGAAATTACTCAGCAAATGAGCTTCAAACATATACGTTTTACCCAGATACACCTGGTGATGTTGTTACCGCAACTTTCATAGCTTTTAACATAGAAAATTGCTGCGATGATTTAACGGTTTATAATGGGCCAAATAACACATATCCTCTTTTAGGAACCTTTGCAGGAACGACAATCCCTGGACCTTTTACTTCAACTGATCCCTCTGGAGCATTAACTTTTGTTTTTGATAGTGATAGTTCTCTTCAGTATAGTGGTTGGGAAGCTAATTTAACCTGTAGCACGCCTCCTCCTCCAATTTGTGGTACAACATTTTATGATACTGGTGGAGCTGCTGGAAATTATTCAAATAATGAATTATTCACTACTACATTTTTCCCTGATACAATAGGTGATTTAGTTACAGCAACATTTACAGCTTTTGATACCGAATCTGGACTTGATGAATTAACAGTGTATGATGGCCCTGATGCTACATACCCATTACTTGGAGTCTTTTCAGGCACAGGAATTCCTGGTCCGTTTACATCCTCAGATCCAAGTGGCGCTTTAACTTTTGCTTTCGACAGTAACAATTCAACAACTAGTAATGGTTGGGCTGCCGATTTAACTTGTAATGTATCAACATTAACTTGCGGTTTTGTATTTTATGATAGTGGAGGAGCTGCAGGAAACTATACAGCTAATGAGCTAATTACGTCCACATTTTTCCCAGACACACCTGGTGATGCTATTACTGCTACATTTACAGCTTTTGATATCGAAGGCTGCTGTGATGAATTATATGTATATGACGGCCCTGATGCAACATATCCCCTTCTTGGGGTTTATGCAGGGAATTCAATACCTGACCCTTTTACTTCATCAGATGCTTCTGGTGCATTAACATTTGTTTTCGATAGTGATAGCTCTTTGCAATATAGCGGTTGGGTAGCTAATCTAACTTGTGCTCCTTACACACCACCTACCGTATGTGGCACAACATTTTATGATAGTGGTGGCGCGGCTGGCAACTATTCTAGTTATGAATTTTCTGTTACAACACTAACACCAGATATTATCGGCACTATGGCTACAGTTACCTTTACAGCTTTTAATTTAGAGACTTGTTGTGACGAACTTTTAGTATATGATGGACCTGATGCAACTTATCCTTTATTAGGAACTTTTGCTGGAAATACAATTCCAGGACCGTTTACATCTACCGATCCAAGTGGTGCACTAACCTTTATTTTTGATAGTGATGGTTCTGTTCAATATAGTGGTTGGGCAGCAGACGTAACTTGTGCAAGCACCTGTAATTTAAGCATTACTGATACTATTTATCCCTTAGGCGCTGATGATTGCACTCTTGATTACACCGAGTTAGTCGCTACAACTGGAAGTTCTTCATCAACTAGGGTTGATCTATTTACTGAAAACTTTAGTGGAGCAGGTTTACCTACAGGTTGGAATATTGCAAATGCAACCGCAAATACAATTTGGACAATTGCAACTTCTGCTAATGCCGGAGGCGCTGCTAACGAAGCAGTCCTAGATTGGAATTCTGCATTTGACACAGGGACATGGACTTTATCATCTCCTCAAATAGACATAACAGGAGGCACTAATTTACGATTTGAATACAGACAAGCTTTAAATCACTGGAGCGCAGCTTACCTTTATTCCGTTTACGCTGAAACATCCACAGACAACACGAATTGGACAATTCAAAACTCTGTTATAAATGTATCCAATGACATTCCAGCAACTGCAATGAATTTAGATATTTCAGCCCTTGATGGAAACACCACATTATATGTAAGATTTAGATTTACCGGAGAATCATTTGGCGTCTTTACTTGGTCAATAGATGATGTCATTATCTCTGCAGATGGAGCTCCAGCAACACCTCAAATAACATGGTCACCTACAACTGATTTATACACTGATAGCGGATTAACAACGTCATATATTGGTGGTTTTACAGATACAGTTTACGCTGCTCCTAGCGGAACACAAATCTATACAGCTACTGATCAAAACAGTTGCACAGATACAGCTACTGTAACGCACAATAAAAAAGTTTGGAATGGCTCCGTTAATTACAATTGGTATATCGGTAATAATTGGACACCTGCAGGTGTACCAAACATAAACAATTGCATAGTAATTCCAGATAATGGCACTGTACCAAATAATCCACTTGCAGATAAATCTCAAGTCCCTATACCATTACCTCCTCTGCCAGCCGAAGCAAAAAATCTAACATTACAAGCCAATGCATATTTAGAAATTGATACTAATACAGAATTAATAATTCAAGAGTGGGTCAATGTTCAAAATACTGGAATTTTAAACCTAAAAAGCAGTTCTAGCTTAATTCAAATAGATGATAGTGCTATTAATATAGGAGAGATTCATATGCAACGATCTCCTAATTTTGATGAAAGCGCTGTTGTTAGTACTGAGTATATTTATTGGTCCTCACCTGTTGCTAATTTTCAAGTCACAGATATATCGCCATCAGCAAATCATCTTTTTGACTGGACGCCATCTGTAGCTGGTAATGGTACTGGGAATCATGGAGAATGGTTTAACGCAACAGGTCCTATGATAAGTGCCACAGGGTATATCGTTAGAGGTCTTGCTGGAACGCCTACAAACATCCCTGCAACAGCATATCCAATTTCAAATAATACGGCAATTTTTAGTGGCGTTCCTAATAATGGTGTAATCACAAAACCAATATTTCACGGAGGGTATAATGGCGGAACTTATACTGGAATAGGAAATACTGCTACAAATGAAGATGATAACTGGAACCTTATAGGAAACCCATATCCTTCTGCTATTTCCGCAAATGCATTTACAAATTTAAACACCAATATTAATGGTACTGTTTATGTTTGGCCACATGACTCAACCTATTCAAATACAACTCAAGATCCATTTTATGAAAACTATGTTTATAATTATAATAGCAATGATTATATTGAACATAATAATACGGGCTCTAATCCGCCAGGTACAAGTGATTTATTTATTGGCTCAGGCCAAGCATTCTTTGTTATGATGAATCATAGTGCTACATCAGGCACTAATGTCACATTCAATAATAGCATGAGGCAAATACTTTCTAATTATAATAACAATACATTTTTTAGAACAAATGATTATGAGAATACTAATGATGAAAATACTATTGAACGACATCGAATTTGGTTAGACTTATTATCTCCAAATAGTATTACAAACACTATTTTAATAGGTTATATTGAAAATGCTACTGATAGTTTTGACCGTTTGTATGATGGTTATGATTTTAGTGAAGAAAACAATGCTTTTTATTCACTTATAGAAAATAAAAACGCATCTATTCAAGGAAGATCACTACCATTTACACAAGAAGACATAGTTCCTTTGGGACTTCTTATAAGTGAAACAGGGAATCATACAATAGCAATTAATACTATAGATGGTCTATTCTTGAACGAAAGCCAAAACATATATATAGAAGACACTGCGCTTAATATTATTCATGATATTCGTAACACTCCATATTCGTTTACTATTGATTCAGGAATTCATAATGACAGATTTATTTTAAGATATACAAATGAAACTTTAAGCATTAATTCTTTAGAAAGCAATGATAACATCATAATTAAAGCTCCAAATAGTGAATACATACAAGTAATTTCAGAAATTGACCTAATCGACACTATTAATATTTATGATATCGTAGGTCGAATTATACTTACTTCAAAAAACATTAATAACTTAGAATTTCTTTTAAACAAAACTAGACTTTCCGCAGGGTCTTATATCGTCTCAGTAGAACTGATTAATGGGAAGCAGAAAATTCAAAAAGTGATTTTAAAACACTAACTACATATACTTTATAAACCTAAAAAAAGGCCTTGATTTTAGATAGTTAAGGTCTTTTTCATTATCATATGCTTCGCTTTCAAATGAGATCTTCTTATACGCTTTTTTCCAATTTCTCAATGTGATTAGTCGTGTCAAAAATTCAATAGAATAAAATATATAAAAAGGAATAATCAATAACTCACGTTGTTGTCTTAAATGAATACGCTCATGATTAATTAAAATACTATCCGTTTTTAAAGCGTCGTATTTTAAAAAAATAAAAGGATAAATAGTTATCCCTGTATAACCTTTTGGTACCATATATTTAGAAATTAAAACCATATCCTTGAACAATCAAAAATCTTTCCAATTTACATTATCTTTGTAATATGAAGAAGATAATTCCACTAGAAGAGGGAGATTATTACTTAACAACTGAGGGCTATCGTTGCTTCACAGAACAATACCACTTAAAAAGAGGATACTGTTGTGAAAGCGGATGTAGACATTGTCCTTACGGTTTTAATAAAAATACTTTAAAAAAAAAGTAATGCCAATAACAACACTATCATTTCAGGAACAAATAAAAGAAGGGATACCTAATGTTTTACCAGAATCGAAACCTTACGATCTTTCTATAAACCATGCGCCAAAACGAAAAGCTATTTTATCTTCGGAAGAACAAAAATTAGCCTTAAAAAATGCGCTACGTTATTTTGACAAATCACAACACGAAACACTATTACCTGAATTTAAAAATGAGCTAGATACCTACGGAAGAATATACATGTATAGATTGCGTCCAGATTACAAAATACATGCAAGACCTATAAATGAATATCCTGCTAAATCTAAACAGGCTGCAGCAATCATGTTAATGATACAAAACAACTTAGACTATGCTGTAGCGCAACATCCTCATGAGTTAATTACTTATGGAGGTAATGGTGGTGTATTTTCAAATTGGGCACAATATAGATTAACAATGAAATATTTGTCTGAAATGACAGACGAGCAAACATTAACGATATATTCGGGTCATCCAATGGGTTTATTCCCTAGTCATAAAGAAGCTCCTAGAGTTGTAGTTACCAATGGCATGATGATACCTAACTACTCTAAGCCTGATGATTGGGAAAAATATAATGCTTTGGGCGTAACTCAATATGGACAAATGACTGCTGGAAGCTATATGTATATAGGCCCTCAAGGAATTGTTCACGGAACAACAATTACAGTCCTCAACGGATTTAGGAAAATAAAAAAATCCCCTACAGGAAATCTCTTTGTAACTTCTGGTTTAGGAGGAATGTCTGGAGCACAACCAAAAGCAGGTAATATTGCTGGATGCATAACTGTTTGTGCTGAAGTAAATCCAAAAATCACTCAAGTGCGTTTAGATCAAGGTTGGATAGATGAAAAAATCACCAATTTGGATAATCTAGTCAGTCGTGTAAATAAAGCTAAAGCAGAAAAAGAAACCATATCAATTGCCTACCTAGGCAATATTGTAGAAGTTTGGGAAAAATTTGATCAAGAAAACATTCATATCGACTTAGGAAGTGATCAAACATCACTTCATAACCCTTGGGCTGGCGGCTACTATCCTGTTGACATACCTTTTGATGAGGCTAACGATATGATGGCAAGCAATCCTAAACTGTTTAAAGAAAAAGTTCAAGAAACTCTACGCAGACATACAACAGCTATAAACAAACACACAGCTAAAGGCACCTACTTTTTCGACTACGGAAATGCTTTTCTTTTAGAAGCCTCTAGAGCAGGAGCCGATATTATGGCTGAAAATGGGATTGATTTCAAATACCCATCCTATGTTCAAGACATTATGGGCCCTATGTGTTTTGATTATGGTTTTGGACCTTTCCGTTGGGTTTGTACCTCAGGGAAACAAGAAGATTTAGCAAAAACTGATGCGATTGCTTGTGAAGTTCTAGAAGAGATAAAAAAACATTCTCCTCAAGAAATCCAACAGCAAATGGCAGATAATATTCAATGGATAAAAGGCGCTCAAGAAAACAAATTAGTAGTAGGCTCTAAAGCTCGAATTCTCTATGCAGATGCTGAAGGACGCATGAAAATTGCCGAAGCTTTTAATAAAGCAATTTCTAAAGGAGATATAGGTATTGTAGTTTTAGGTCGAGATCATCATGATGTGTCAGGAACAGATTCTCCTTACAGGGAAACCAGCAATATTTATGATGGTTCGCGCTTTACAGCAGATATGGCTATTCATAATGTTATTGGAGATAGCTTTAGAGGAGCAACTTGGGTAAGCATTCACAATGGTGGTGGTGTAGGCTGGGGAGAAGTTATTAATGGTGGCTTTGGTATGGTTATTGATGGTAGTAAAGAAGCATCGACTCGATTAAAACGTATGTTATTTTGGGACGTCAACAATGGAATTTCTAGAAGAAGTTGGGCACGAAATGATGAAGCTATTTTTGCTATCAAACGTGCAATGGAAGTAGAACCAAATTTAAAGGTAACACTCCCAAATATGGTCGATGATGATTTACTAAACTCGTTATAACCATTAAACAGGCATAAACATGAAAAAGTTACTCAAATTATTTCCAATTGTGATGATCGCTTTGATGATCTTATCTTGTAGTTCAGTAAAAACAGCTGCTGACTATGATAAGAAAGCTGATTTTAATAATTATAAAACCTTTGCTTTTTTCAAAACGGGAATCGACAAAGCTGAAATTAGTGATTTAGACAAAAAAAGAATCTTAAGAGCTATTGAAACAGAATTATTAGCTAAAGGCTTTACAAAATCTCAAAACCCAGATATCCTAGTAAGTATATTTACAAAATCCCAACAACGTGTTGATGTTTATAACAATAATTGGGGCGTTGGAACTTGGGGATGGAATGGCTACAGATGGGGAACTGGTGCTTGGGGATGGAATGGCCAACCTACTGTTTCTAGTAGATCTGAAGGCACTTTATTTATAGACCTTATAGATGCCAATAAAAAAGAATTGATCTGGCAAGGAATGGGAACAGGGTACCTATCAAAAAATACAGAAAAAAAAGAAGAGCGAATTAAAGAATTTGTTTCAAAAGTTATGGAGAAATATCCACCAGAAATTAAGGAATAAAATTAAGCACATTAAAAAAAGCATCAATACAAATGTATTGATGCTTTTTTATACTCATATCTCCAAGTATTTTAGACTTCATTTCTAAAACCTTACCTTTGCCGACTTTTAAGCGCAAGTATTATGATATTAGGTCAAACAACTAGAAAAAACTTTACCCAAAATCCAAAAAACGATATTCTTTCGGGATTAACTGTAGCATTAGCTTTAGTGCCAGAAGCAGTTGCATTTGCGTTTGTTGCCGGTATTCCTCCTTTAGTTGGACTTTATGGAGCTTTTATGATGGGAATTATCACAGCTCTTTTTGGTGGACGACCAGGAATGATCTCTGGAGCAACTGGCGCAATGGCCGTCGTTATGGTTCATTTGATTCAAAAAGGAAACGAAGTTGGACTTAATTTAGACACTCCAATGGAGAATCTAGGTCTGCAATGGCTCTTTATTACCTTACTATTTGTTGGTGGTATTCAAATTTTAGCAGGAGTTTTCAAACTTGGAAAGTTTGTTCGATTAATCCCACACCCCGTAATGATGGGATTTGTTAATGGCTTAGCTATTGTAATTTTTATTTCTCAGCTAGGAATGTTTCCTAATGCTGTACCAAAAGATATTTCTTTCCTCAATAATACTTTAGAATGGTTTTCGGCTTTATTCTTAAATGTTGCTTTTTGGAAAATGATGGCTTTTATTGGATTAACTATGGGAATCATGTTTGGTTTACCTAAACTTACCAAAAAAGTTCCAGCTGCGTTAGTTGCTATTATAGTCGTAGCATGCATCACCATTTTCGGAGGTTTAGATGTAAGCACTGTTGGGTCTTTTATAATTGAAAAAGGAGGAGAAGGCTTAGAAGGTGGTTTACCGACATTTCAAGATCAAATTTTTGGATTATTCAACACACTTGATGGTCATTTCTTAAGTACAATTCTACCAACAGCATTTATACTCGCAGCTATTGGTCTTATAGAGTCATTAATGACTCTAAACTTAATAGATGAATTGACAGAAACTAGAGGAAACGGAAATAGAGAGTGTATAGCACAAGGTGGTGCTAATATGCTCAACGGATTCTTTGGAGGAATGGGTGGATGCGCTATGATTGGTCAATCTATTATTAATGTGGACTCAGGTGGACGTGGTCGTTTATCTGGAGCCATTGCTGCTATTGCGCTACTTTGTTTCATATTATTTGGAGCGCCATTAATTGAACAAATTCCTATTGCTGCTTTAATAGGTGTAATGTTTATGGTCGTTATCGGAACATTTGCATGGAGTAGTTTTAGAATTATTAGAAAAATCCCACTATCAGATGCTATTGTTTTAATTGCTGTATCCGCCATTACAGTTTGGCAAGATCTTGCAGTTGCAGTTATTGCTGGTGTAATTATTTCAGCGCTAGTATTTGCATGGAAAAATGCTACCATGATTAGAGCTCGCAAACGTATTCAACCAAATGGCACTAAAACTTACGAAATTTGGGGACCACTATTCTTTGGTTCTATACAAAATTTTAATGCGAAATTTGATGTTAAAAACGACCCTCAGAATGTAGAAATAGATTTTGTAGAATCTCGTGTGAGTGATCACTCTGCATTAGAAGCTATTTTTAATTTAGTCAAAAAGTATCAAGCTGAAGGAAAATCTATAAAACTAAAACATTTAAGTGAAGATTGTAAAATGCTAATGCATAAGGCTAGTCCTAAATTTAAAGAAGTAATTATAGAAGATATTGACGACCCAAGATATCATTTAGCTGCCGACCCTGAAAAGTTCACAAAACCTCTTTCTGAATACACTATATAACAAAAAAAGCGACCATTATGGTCGCTTTTTTATTATAAACTAAAACGCTTAGTTCGCTATTTTCTTAAGATATAAATCGTATTGCTCATTAGTTAAAACATGTTGCAATTTTTGATTAATATATGTTTGCAATTTTCCTTTTTTAGCCTTCTTCTCTGCAGGATCTTTAATTGAATTAATACCATCCATTTTCTTTTCTACAGCAACAAAAATATCGTATATTCTAGTTTTTTGAGTAGCATTTAGTTTCGTGCTTCTCTCCAACATATTAATGACCTTCTCTGCATTCTTTTTCACAGAAGACGCTGTGTTTTTTACAGATAATTTTTGTTGCTCAACTTTTGTTTGAGCGAAAGACAATTGGCTTCCTGCAAATAAAAAACATGCCAAGCTTAATAATAAAAGTTGTTTTTTCATGATATTAGTTAATGAATTAAAGGTTCAATATACAACATTCAAAGAATTTATTTAAAATTAATTGTTTTAATAGTTTAATAATTGCGTAATCATATCTTTTACTTTCTCTGTAGAAGGAATCATCGTTTGCTCTAAAGTTGAGTTTAAAGGTATTGCTGGCATATTCTCACTACCAATAGTCATTACTGGTGCATCTAAATATTTGAAACATTCTTCTTGAATTTTCCCAGCTAAAGCTCTTGCAAAACTATTATTTGAAGGCTCTTCTGTAACAACCAAACACTTTCCGGTTTTTTTAACTGATGCCATAATTGTGTCTTCATCAAGCGGAAACAATGTTCTTAAATCGATAATCTCAATTTGATCTCGCATATCTAATTCTCCAGAAGCATTGTAAGCCCAATGCACACCCATACCATAAGTTACAATTGTAAGTGTTTCAACATCTTCTTGCTTCCAAATCTCCTGCAACACCCAAGCTTTACCAAAAGGCAATACATAATCTTCAGAAGGCTCTACTGAGGTTGCTGTTAATGTTCCAGGTACTTTTGACCAATATAAACCTTTGTGTTCTAAAATCACTACTGGATTTGGATCATAATACGCTGCTTTCATCAAGCCTTTTAAATCGGCTCCATTACTTGGATACGCAATTTTAATACCTCTAATATTTGTAATAACACTTTCTACAGAAGAAGAATGGTATGGTCCACCACTACCATATGCTCCAATAGGAACACGAAGAATCATACTCACCGGCCATTTTCCATTAGAAAGATAACAGCTACGACTTACTTCTGTAAATAGTTGATTAAGTCCAGGCCAAATATAATCTGCAAACTGAACCTCAACAATTGGTTTTAATCCAACCGCACTCATACCAACAGTAGAGCCCACAATAAATGCTTCTTGAATTGGCGTATTAAAGACACGGTCATCCCCAAATTTTTGAGCCAATGTTGCAGCTTCCCTGAATACACCTCCAAGTCGTCCTCCTACATCTTGACCATAAAGCAAACATTCTTTATGCTTTCTCATCAATTCTTCAACAGCAAAAAGCGCACAATCTACCATCACTACTTTATCTGCACCTTCAGGTGTACGCTCACCTTGTTCTTCTATAATTGGTGTAGGCGCAAAATCGTGCGTGAATAAATCTTCAGGCGTTGGATCTTCTTCTTTTAATGCCTTTTTAAAATCTGCTTTTACTTTGGCTTCCGCGGAAATTTCTATAGCTTCAATGTTTTCCGAAGAAAACCCATTATCTAATAATTGTTGTTTTAAGACAGGATAAGGATCACGAGATTTAGCTTCTTCTAAATCATCACGGTACCATTCCATTCGTACACCAGATGTATGATGATTTAATAAAGGCACCTTTGCATGAACTAAAAATGGCCGACGTTCTTTACGCATGGTTATGATGACTTTTTCAACGGCTTCATAACTCTCAATAAAATTGGCTCCATCGATAGTAATTGCATCTAAACCATGAAATCCTTGCGCATATTCAAAAGCATTTTGCGCTCTCGTTTCTTCAGCATTAGCTGATATATCCCAACCATTATCTTGTACTAAAAACAAAACTGGTATTTGTTTTAAGGCAGCCATTTGAAAAGCTTCGGCAATTTCGCCTTCAGTTACTGAGGCATCTCCCAAACTACACACCACCAAAGGTGGATCTATGACCTCACTCTTACTAGAATCGCTATGTGGTATTCCTTGTAATTCTTTATACTGCATTCCCATCGCTACACCTGTTGCAGGAATAGCTTGCATACCAGTCGCAGAAGATTGATGTGGGATTTTAGGCTTATCATCATCTTTTAAACTCGGATGACAATAATAAGTTCTTCCACCAGAAAAAGGATCAGATTTTTTCGCCAATAATTGCAACATCAAATCATAAGGTTCTAATCCGAATGATAATAACATCGCATCATCTCTATAATATGGAAATGCGTAATCCTGAGGTAATAACTGCATCCCTAAAGCAGTTTGAATCGCTTCATGACCTCTTGATGTGGCATGTACATATTTTGAAACTTGTTTGAAATTAGCTTCGTATAATTCTGCCATAGCTTTGGCAGTACACAAGTTAGAAAACCCTTTTTTTAATATCTCTTTATTCATAATTTATTATTCCTGAAAAAACAGGAATCAATTTTCATTTTTTATAATATCTTGATGGACTCCACACTAAATACGGAATGACAATTCAGTTATAGCACTCTATCAACATCAAATTGCTCAAAATAATCAGCAACACGACGCACAAAACTTCCGCCTAAAAACCCATCAACAACTCTGTGATCAAATGATAATGATAAGTACATCATACTTCTAATCGCTATTTCATCTCCTTTTTCAGTCGTGATAACTTCTGGTCGTTTTTTTATAATACCTAAAGCTAGAATAGCTACTTCTGGCTGGTTAATAATTGGAGTTCCCATGACACTACCAAAAGTACCAACATTAGAAATTGTAAATGTACTCCCTTGAATATCATCTGCTTTTAAATTATTCTCTCTAGCTTTAACAGCTAGTGCATTAACATCAGAAGCCAAGCCTTTTAAATCTTTTGTATCAGCATTTCTCACGACTGGAACAATTAAATTCCCGCTAGGTAATGCAGTAGCCATACCAATATTGATATCTTCTTTTACAATAATATTTTTACCATCTACTGAGGCATTGATATTAGGAAAATCTTTAACCGCTTTTGCAACCGCTTCTACAAACAATGGTGTAAAGGTTAAACGTTCTCCATATTTCTCTTGAAAAGCAAGTTTGTTGGCATTTCGCCAATTCACCATATTAGTCATATCGGCTTCAACATAAGCCGTTACATGAGGTGATGTATGCTTTGAATACACCATATGATCTGCAATCATCTGACGCATGCGATCCATTTCTATCACCTTTCCCTTTCCTTTGTCAAAATTTAACTGTGGAATACGATATGCTGTTGGATCTTGTTGTACTACAGATTGTGCAAATTTAAATGGTCTACCATCTTCTATATACTGAAAGACATCACTTTTCCGTAAGCGACCGTCATGGCCTGTTGCAGGAATTCTAGCCAATTCTTCAAAACTAATGTGATGTTCTTTTGCGATTTTAATAATTAATGGCGAAAAGAACGTATTAGAATTTGACACATTAAATTGTCCAGATGCAGCTACAGGACTAGGCTTTACTTTTTTTGATGTTTTGGTTTGCTTAACCTTTTTCTGATCTGTTTTATTATCAGTTTCCTTTTTAGAAACTGAAACCTTACCATCTGTTTTAATTATAGCAATGGTCTCTCCTATTTTGATGACATCATTGGCACGACACAAAATCTCTTCGATAACTCCTGAAACGTTTGAAGGCACTTCAGAATCTACTTTATCTGTAGCGACTTCTACAAGCATTTCATCTTCTTCTATAGTATCACCAACATTTTTAAACCATGTAATTATGGTTGCCTCAGTAATACTCTCACCCAATTTGGGCATTTTAAATTCAACTTTTGACATTTATATTAACTAGCGTTTATTCGTTTTTAAAGTTTCCATGTACAGGATCAGTCTAATATTTTAATATTAGTAACAAAATCATGAAACTTCTCAACATTTAAATTATAAGTATTTTGTGTTGCAATAAATTTAGCCAAGACAAAGTGAGTTTTCGTTTCAAAAGTCACATATTGGCAATCGTATATTGAGGTTCCAAACATTGCTTGAATTTTATATGCAATACCATTAATATTGTCTGCGGCATCCAATTCCTTTTTCATTAAAAATGTCCCCGTATTTAACTCATCTCCCATTTTTTTGTCTAGAATAAACACTTTATTGAAATGTTCCAAATTATTATTATACGCCTCTTTTTTAAACCATGAAAGACTTACTGCATTCTTTACATTATTAATATCTGGCATAGTTGCCATCCAAAAAACATCTAAATCCGATTTAACGATATTAGCCCATTTTGGTATTTCTACTTTAAATCCAATAGCTTCATTTACATACTCTAGTGCTTTATTTTCTTCTACAGCTTCCATTTTAGCATAAGTTCCATCTATATCAATTGGACCGCCAAAAACATTAACTGAATTTGAAATTTTTTTAATCTTATCTATTTTTCGCCCAACATCTTCATTACTATATGAGACCATCATAATGCCTGAAATAAAATCATTTACGACACAGTTTAAAAAGTAATAATTTGATACTCTTTGTGCTTCGATACTATTCTCTACATCTTTAAAAGCTACCTCAGGTATCTTATAGCTCCAAAGGTGAAATCTTTTACCATAATCATTTAAAAAGAGTTCTTCTTTTATTTCTAATTTTTGATTAAACATTTCTTCTTCTAAATAATCTACCTCGTAGATCATTGCTGCCTTTAAAACTTCAATTTCTTTTTCAGGCTTAGCTTTATTAGTATAGCTATTTCTATCATAATCACGTTTTAGAAATTGCACAAATTCATCTCCAATTATATAAGCGTTTTCAATTCCAGACGATTTAATACTGTCCCCAGGAAATGTAACTGTAAAATACGCTCCTTGTGAATTATCAACATATACAATACTACTGTCTAATTTTAAATATGATATTTCATTTTGAGCAACGCCAATCGCAACAAAAAATAGAGCTACTAATATCATTAATTTTTTCATTTCTTTAGTTTTAGATATAGAATTTACTTCTTCATAAAATCACGAAGCGTTTTATAAACGTCTTCTTGAACTCTCATAGTTTCTGGAACCTCTCTTAACGGTTCTACTTCTTTTAAACTTTCATGGCAGTCTGCAGGCAATTGCTGATATAACTGTGTCCCTTTCGTTTTCCATGCAATCAGATCATCACTCACTTCCTTTATCACTTTTGCTGGATTTCCAACTACCAAGCTTCGTTTTGGAATAATAGTTTCAGCTTTTACAAATGACATAGCGCCAATAATACTTTCATCTCCTATTTCAGCATCATCCATAATAACCGTATTCATTCCTATGAGACAATTTCTCCCCAAATTAGCACCATGAATAATGGCACCATGCCCAACATGAGCACTTTCTTTTAGGGTAATAGATTTTCCAGGAAACATGTGCACCGTACAATTCTCCTGTACATTAACACCATCTTCTAATATAATTTGTCCCCAATCACCACGTATTGCAGCTCCTGGTCCTATATAGCAGTTTTTACCAATAATGACATTCCCTGTTACCGCAGCCAATGGATGCACAAAACTACTTTCGTGTACTACTGGTGTGTATCCTTTAAAACTGTAAATCATTTTTATTTAAAGCCTTTTAATTTCTCTTTTGTAAACTCTGAAAGCACTAATCTCCCGCTAGTTTGTGCACGTTCAGCTAATAACTCGTCCCAATCATCAGTTCCTTTCCAGAATACTTTCTTCATTTCTAGCATAGCTTCAGTATTATAAGTACATAAATGTTCTGCTGTTATTTTTACAGCTTCATCAAGCTCTTCTGTACTTTCATATACTTGCGTAAACAAACCTTTTTGTTTTGCCCATTCTGCTGGATAAAATGAATTCGCATCTATGGCGATTTGCGACATCGCGCTTAAACCCATTTTACGTTCAATAGCAGGTCCAACAACAAAAGGTCCGATACCAATATTTAATTCACTTAATTTAATTGCTGCGAATTTTGTTCCCATACAATAATCGGTCGAGGCAGCAAGTCCAACACCGCCACCAACGGTTTTTCCTTGAATACGTCCAATAATAAATTTTGGGCATTTTCGCATGGCATTAATCACATTAGCAAATCCAGAAAAGAAAACTTTCCCTGTTGCTGCATCATTAATATTAATCAATTCTTTAAAACTTGCTCCAGCACAAAACGTTCTGTCTCCTCCACTTTTTAAAACGATTACTTTTATCGCTTCATTTTCTCCAGCGTCAGTAATTGTTTGTGCAAGTTTAGCTAATATATCTCCAGGCAAAGAGTTATGAGCAGGATGAAAAAATTCAATATATCCTACTTCGTTTTCTATAGTTTGTTTAACGTATGGTTGTGTCATAATTTATAATAATCCAAATTGTTCAAAATGATGATTTAAGTGCTTTCGTTCTAATAAATACCATTCATACCTATTTAATTCACCAAAAACCATATTGTTTAATTTAGCTTCAGGATTTTCTTTAAAATAATTTAAGTAAGCTTCTCTTTCCGTATTAAACTTTTCAATAGCAACTGCTAGGTTCTCATGTTCTAAATCAGCTAATTCTCCTTTTGGTAGTAATGGGAAATCTGACCCTTTTGGGAATGGTCGATAATTATATAAGCTATTATGCACTTTCTCTAAGATTTTTTCTGGTGTAGATACTTCGAAATCTTGAATTTCTCCAGTTGCGATTTTATAAGTAAACTCTAAATGCTCAATCATATGTTGAGGCGTCATAATTCCCCATTTTGGTTTTACCTCTTCGGTAAGCTTAGCTAAACATTCTTGAATTTTATCTTCAGTCATTTCGACTAGAGTTTCTTGTTTCTTTTGAACCATTGTTAAAATCGTTGCGATTGCTACGAGTTCGTCTTCGGCATCAAAAACTTCAACATACCATTTTACAATTCCGCTAGGATGCTCAGCAGAAGCCACATCACGATCTACTTTTTGTTTACAGGTTAATCTAACATAAACAGTATCATTATGATATAAAGGACGTAGGAATCTACATTCTTCTAATCCGTAATTCGCCGCTACTGGTCCTTTGTTTGGATACACGAATAATCCAGCTGCTGCAGAAATAATAAAATAGCCATGAGCTGTTCTTTTTTCAAAAATACTTCCATCTAACGATGTGATATCTGTATGTGCATAAAAATGATCCCAAGTCAGATTAGCGAAATTGATAATATCGGTATCTGTGAATGTACGTTTATGTGTTTTAAGAGACATTCCTGGCTGAATGTCTTCCCAATGGTATTTAAATGGATGTTGCTCAGCTTCTTTATATTTTGCGTTTTGCTGATAAATCCCTGTAATTTCTGTTATTGTTGTTGGTGAGCCTTGAATGGCTGTACGTTGCAAATAATGTTTAATACCTCGCATGCCTCCCATTTCTTCTCCTCCTCCAGCTCTTCCTGGACCTCCATGTACTAAATATGGTAATGGCGAACCATGACCTGTACTTTCCTTAGCACTTTCGCGATTGAGTACTAATATTCTTCCGTGATGACTTGCTGCATTAATCACATAATCTTTAGCGATTTTATCATCATTAGTAGCTATTGAAGAGACTAATGAGCCTTTACCCATTTGTGCTAATGTGATCGCCTCATCCAAGTTTTTATAAGGCATAATAGTACTTACAGGACCAAAAGCTTCACGTTCATGAATCACTGTATTTTGAAAAGGATGATCAGCTCTCAATAAAATAGGACTGATAAAAGCACCTTTCTTAGCATCGGCTCCTATAGTTTCTATCTTATCTAAATCACCATAAACAATTTGTGCCTCTTTAGACAAATCACTTACTGAATCTCTAACAGCCTGCACTTGCTGATGGCTAATTAGAGATCCCATTCTAACTTCTTTTAATCTTGGGTCACCAATAGTTACTTTATCTAAAGCTTTTCCTAACGAAATTTGAACATCTTCAACTAAATTTTCAGGAACGATAATACGTCTAATCGCTGTACATTTTTGACCGGCTTTAGCGGTCATTTCTTTTCGAACTTCTTTAACAAATAAATCAAATTCTGCTGTTCCAGGAACAGCATCCTCTCCTAAAATAGAAGCATTAAGAGAATCGGCTTCCATCGTAAATGGTACTGATTCTTGAATTAATCTAGGATGTGCTTTTAATAAACGTCCTATAGCTGCCGAACCTGTAAAGGTGACAACATCTTGAGACTCTACAGTATCTAAAATATTACGAACTGTTCCATTTATGATTTGTAAAGCACCTTCAGGTAAAATCCCTGAAGCTATAATTTCTCGCGCTACTGCCTCTGCTAAATACGATGATGAAGGTGCTGGTAGAACTACAGCAGGAACTCCTGCCATCCAGTTTACTGCACACTTCTCTAACATTCCCCAAACTGGAAAGTTAAACGCATTAATATGCACAGCGACACCTTTTTTAGGCACCATAATATGATGCGCCATAAAGCGTCCACCACGAGACAAATCAATCGCATCGCCTTCGACATGATAAGGTTGATTTGGAAACAATTTTCTTAATGATGCATTGGCAAATAAGTTACCAAAACCACCTTCAATATCAATCCAACTGTCAACTTTGGTCGCTCCAGTTCTATAACTTAGTTCGTAAAAATCGGCTTTCCTTTTTGTAAGATAAAAAGCTAACTTTTTAAGCATGTTTCCACGCTCTTGGAAGGTCATCTTTCGAAGTTGTTCACTTCCTTTTGTTCTTCCATAATTTAGGATTTCTGGAATATCTAAACCTTCAATTGCAATACTAGCAAATGCTTCACCAGTAACCGCATCATGAATTGGTACTCCTTCTTCTTTTCCTGTTGTCCAATGTCCTTGAACGTAATGTTGTATTTTATTCATAATAACTATTTATGCCATTATTCTTATTATTCTTCCTGTAATTTTTCCTTCAACACATTTCACATAACCATCTACAATTTTGCGCATTGGTACTGGTGTATTTCCTGGAAAATAATTTTTATATTTCTCATAAGCATCTTCAACTAAATCAGAACTAATCGTATTAATTCTAAGTCCATTTTCAAGTTCTAAAGCCACTGCTTTTACAAAAGAGTGAATCCCTCCATTAACCATTGCTGCACTCGTAGTCATATCAACTGGATCATCAGCTAAGATCCCAGTAGACAAGGTTATTGAGCCTTTTTCATTTAGATAATCCTTTCCAATACGAACCACATTAACTTGCCCCATCAACTTACTTCTAATTCCAATATAGAAATCATCTTCAGTAAGGTTTTCAAACTTATCCCATTTAGCATCTCCTGCTATTGAAACTATGGCATCAACCTTCCCTATTGATTCAAACATATTCTTTATTGAATTTGAATCAGAAAAATCAACAGTCACATCACCAGAACTTCTTCCAGCAATAATTACTTCATGCTTTTCTTTCAGTCTTTCAGTCACTTTTCTACCAATGGTTCCGTTTCCGCCTATGATTACTATTTTCACCTTATAATTTATTAGTATTTTCGTTTCTTATACTCTTTCAATAATTGCTGCATATCCTTGCCCAACACCAATACACATGGTAATTAATGCATATTTTTTATTTTGTTCTTGCAATTCTAAAGCCGCAGAATACGTAATTCTTGCTCCTGTCACTCCTAATGGATGACCAATAGCAATAGAACCACCATTTGGATTTAATCTTGGATCGTCATCTGCTAATCCCCAAGCTCTAGTACATGCTAAGGCTTGTGCTGCAAAAGCTTCATTAAGTTCAATAACATCCATGTCGTCCATAGTTAAACCAGCCTTTTCTAAAGCTTTATTAGACGCTTGCACTGGACCAATTCCCATAATTCGTGGTTCTACACCAACTACAGCAGAACTAACAATTCTAGCTAAGGGCTTTAGATTGTATTTTTTTACTGCATCTTCTGAAGCAATTATGGTTGCTGCTGCTCCATCGTTTAATCCTGAAGCATTTCCTGCTGTGACACTACCACCTTCTTTTTTAAAGGCTGCTCTTAATTTTCCTAAAACTTCTAATGAAGTTGTTGGTTTGACGAACTCATCTTTTGAAAATTGAATTGCATCTTTTTTACGCTGAGGAATCTCAACCGTAACAATTTCTTTAGCAAGCCTACCATTCTCTTGTGCTTTAGTTGCTTTCATCTGACTCCAATACGAAAACTTATCTTGATCTTCACGAGAGATGTTATATTTTTCTACAAGGTTTTCTGCGGTCATTCCCATACCATCAGTACCATACAATTTTTGCATTTTCGGGTTAATAAAACGCCATCCAAAAGTTGAATCATATAGTTTAGAATCACCTCCAAATGCTGTTGAAGGTTTAGCCATAACGTATGGTCCACGCGTCATATTCTCAACACCTCCAGAAATAAACACATCGCCGTCTCCTGCTTTAATTGCGCGATTAGCATGAATTATTGCTGATAGTCCAGAGCTACATAAACGGTTAACCGTTTCACCTGGAACTGTAAATGGCAATCCTGCTAAAAGTGATGACATACGTGCTACATTACGATTATCTTCTCCTGCTTGATTAGCACACCCCATAATGACATCATCATAAGCTTCTTTTGGAATATTAGGATTTCGTTTTACAACTTCTGAAATCACTAATGCTCCTAAATCGTCTGTACGCACAGCAGATAATGTTCCTTTATAATTTCCTATTGGTGTACGAACACCATCAATGATATATGCTTCTTTCATTTTTTGAAATTGAAATTAAAATTGAAATCGAAAATTGAAACTTCTATTTCAAGTCCATCTTCGAATTCAAATTCGTGTTTTACTCTTCCCAATCTTTTTGGGTTCTATATACAACACCTTTAAATAGTGCAACTAATTCTTCTCCTCGTTTGACTTCAATAATATTAAAACCTAATCTATTGTTTACTTTTTCTATCACCGATTCTGCTACCAAATAATCACCTTCATTTAACGCTTCAATATGATTAATGCTGGTTTCAATAGACACCGCATATTTACCGTGCGTATTTGCTGCAAAACCAAAAGCTGTATCTGCTAATGAATAACTAATACCTCCATGAGCTTTGTTCATGCTATTAAGCATTTCCTTTCTAATGGTCATGGCAACTTTACAGCGACCTATTTCACATTCTAAAATCTCAATACCCAACCATTGGCTGTATGCATCTTGACTTAACATCTTGTATGGAACCTGCTCTCCTTTCATTAAAAGAACATTTTGTTTTCTTTATTCATCTTACGTAATAACGGACTACAACGGTAACGATCTTCGTGATATTCGTTATATAGCTCATCTAATTTAGATACACACCAATCGATACCTTTTTCATCTGCCCAAGCCAATAAACCTTTAGGATAGTTTACGCCTTTAGTCATCGCATTATCTATATCTTCTGCTGTCGCAACATTTAAAAACAGAGCATCTGCAGCTTCGTTAATAAGCATTACTAATACTCTATCGAATATTTGCTGTGCTAAAATAGCATCCTCTTTTGGAACTGGTTTTACAGCATTTTCTGAATAATCATAATAGCCTTTTCCTGATTTTCTTCCTAAATAGCCTGCTTCTGAAAAACGTTTTTGAGTAAATGCTGGTTTATATCTAGGGTCAAAATAAAAGGCTGTAAATACGGTTTCTGTTACAGTGTAATTAACATCGTTTCCAATAAAATCCATCAATTCAAATGGTCCCATTCTAAAACCACCCAATGTTTTTAAACTCCAATCGATGGTTGCAAAATCGGCAATCCCTTCTTCATATATACGTAGTGATTCGCCATAAAATGGTCTAGCCACACGATTCACAATAAAACCAGGTGTATCTTTTGCAACAGCCACTACTTTTTTCCAATTTGAAATAATTTCGACTGATTTCTCTAAGACTTCTTTAGATGTTTGAATTGCAGGAATCACCTCAACCAATTTCATTAAAGGTGCTGGATTAAAAAAGTGAATTCCAATACAACGCTCTGGCTTTTCTAATGACGCAGCTATTGATGCTATTGATAAACTAGACGTATTAGATGCGATGATACAATCATCTACCACATAACTTTCTAATTCTGAAAAGACCTTTTGTTTGATATCTAGATTTTCTATAATCGCTTCAATAGTAAGATTTGAATCTGATAAAGCCTTTAAGTTATTTACATAAGAAATATTAGACTGGATTCTCGTTTTCTCTTCGGAATCGATGCGCCCTTTTACAATAAGACGTGCTAATATTTTTTCTAAAGCAGCTTTTGCTTTATCTAAAGCCGCTTGATTAGTATCATATAATTTAACTTGACAACCAGCAGTGGCAGCAACTTGTGCTATACCGCTTCCCATGGTTCCTGAACCTATTACTCCAACTCTATTTATTTTTGATTGTGGATTATTGATTGCGGATTGTGGATTTTCACTCATATCTTTACTCGACATCTATTTTAAGATTTTAACTTATTTGATGCAGTTTTTATACTTACTACAAATATTGAAATTAACTCATTATTTTCATTTGATAGTTTTTCTAACAATTCTAAGTTAGTAATCAAATTAGCACCTTTCATTATTTTTAAATTAATAAAAGATTCTCTTAGCTCTTTTAAACAGATTTTCATTTTATGAAGAAAATCTCTTGTTGACTCTCCACTTCTAGCTTCACCATAATTTAAAGCAGAAGAAGTTGCAGAGCGGATCAGTTGTTTTGCTAAATGCTCAGAAGCAAATGATTTATTTATTTTTTCACATAACAAAATTACATCAATCGAGAATTGTGTAAGTCTTTCTTCTAATTGATTTGGTTTCATTTGTATTCTTTATTTAATTCAAAAATCAACAATCTTAAATCGTTAATTAGTTTCCTTTAAATTCTGGTTTACGCTTTTCTATAAATGCAGCAACACCTTCTGCATAATCTTCACTTTGTGCTGCTTCGATTTGCAATTTAGACTCCAGTGCTAATTGTTGTTCTAGCGTATTAGTCATAGATGTATTAAACAATTCTTTAATCATACCTAAAGCTTTGGTTGGCATATTGGCTAACTTTAAAGCCAATTTATTAACATCGCCTTCAAAATTTTCTAAAGGGATAAGCTTATAAATCATACCTAAACGTTCGGCTTCTTCAGCTCCAATTTTATCGCCTAACATCGCTAGAGCTAATGCTTTTTGAAAACCAATAAGACGTGGCAAAAAGAAAGTTCCGGCACTATCAGGCACTAAACCTATTAAACTAAAAGCCTGAATAAAACTTACTTTTTCGTGTGCAACAACAATATCACAAGCCAAAGCAATATTTGCTCCTGCTCCTGCTGCCACACCATTTATAGCACCTATTATTGGTTTTTTTATAGCACGTATTCTTGTAATGATTGGGTTATAATGCTCTTCAAGGATTTTCTTAAATCCAGGATTCAATTCTGGAGACGTCACTTCTTTTAAATCTTGTCCGGCGCAAAATGCTTTTCCGCTTCCTGTAAGAACGATTGCTCTAACATTATCATTAGATTCACAGTCATCCAAAATAGATTGAAGACTTAAAGCCATTTCACGATTAAAGCTATTAAAGACTTCTGGCCTGTTGAGCGTAATGTACGCTACTTTATTTTCAATTTTTAATAGAATTGAATTATTGCTCATACCTTATTTATTTTTTAATGTCCATTTTATTTTGAAACAAAACGAACCAAAAATTCAAATTTTCTGTCAACCTATAGTAGGTTACTTATTCTATTTTAGACCATTTTTGCGTTAGCGATTGAACGGTCTGTTTAAGCTCTCCTGATGATTACAATCAGGAAGCGAGTAGTGAAAGCGCGACCCTTTGGGTAACGCTATACTTATTTTAAACATTTAAAATAGTCGAATGGTTCTTGGCAATCTTCACATTGAAATTGTGCTTTGCATGCTGTTGACCCAAACTGACTTACTAATCGTGTATTTTGAGAACCACAATTGGTACATTTCACCAAACGTTTTCCTTCTAACAAAACACCTTTATCTTCTTCTGCTTCTAATGGCGCAGCTATACCGTAATCTTCTAATGCTTGTCGTCCTCTTGGCGTTATCCAATCGGTTGTCCAAGCTGGATGCAAGATTAATTCTATTTCAGAATTATATCCAGCATCTTTTAAGGCGCTTTTTATATCATCACCAATAACATCCATTGCTGGGCAGCCACTATATGTTGGTGTTATTTCTACTTTTACAATGTCATTTATAATAACTGCAGAGCGCACAACTCCCATATCCATGATTGATAATACTGGAATTTCAGGATCTGAAACTTTCTCCAGAATTGGAATTAAGATATCGTCTATATGTTGTTTTTCTGTTACCATTTTTGAATCTTCTCGCTAACTTTGTTATTCCCTATCAATGAAAGCACATTTACAGTTCTATAACACTCGATGTGATATTGTTAATTAATTACCATTTCATATTTGGATACGTGCGTTGCATATATTGTAAATTGCTTAATATAAATCCTAAATGTTCGGTATGCATACCCTTTTTCCCTCCTTTTTGAAAATATTTTGATTCGGGAGTCTCAAGCGTTGCTGCTTCTAAAATTTCATTCACTCTTTTGTAGTAACCCTCTTTTAGTTTAGTAACATCAACACCTATACCTTCAGAAACCATTGTTATATCAGCTTCTGTTTGATGAAATAATTCGTCTGTATACGTCCACAAATCGTTTATAGCATCTTGCATTTTTTGATGACTCTCTTTTGTTCCATCACCTAAACGTTTAATCCAATCTGAAGAAAAACGTTCATGATAACTCACTTCTTTAACACATTTATTTGCAATAGCCGAAAGTGTTAAATCTGCACTTTTTTGCAATTCGGAAAGAAATGCTAAATGATACACGTCAAATAAAAACTGACGCCCTATGGTATAAGCGAAGTTTGCGTTTGGTTGTTCTACTAACAGTAGATTAAAATATTCACGTTCTTTGCGAAGCATTGCGATATCATCTTCTGTTCTATCATCTCCTGCTATTTTTGCAGCATATTGAAAATAACTTCGTACTTGTCCGAATAAATCTAACGAAATATTAGTGCAAGCAATATCCGTTTCTAAACTAGGTCCATGACCACAAAGTTCCCCTAAGCGTTGTCCTAGAATTAAAGAATTATCAGCGATACCAAGTATATATTTATATAAATTTTCTTTCATGCTTACTTTCCACGAAAGTGGAACTGTTTTTTAGTTAAACATTTAATTTCATAAGTTTCCCGTTCTCACGAGAATTATTATTTGAGCACAGCTCAAATTACATATGTTTTACTTCGTCTGGTAAATCATAAAATGTTGGGTGACGATACACTTTATCTTGAGCAGGCTCAAATAATTCACCATTATGTTCAGGATTTGATGCTGTAATATGTTTTGACTCTACAACCCAAATACTAACACCTTCGTTACGTCTTGTATAGACATCACGCGCATTTTCTAAAGCCATTTCTGCATCTGTAGCATGGAGACTTCCGAAGTGCCTGTGTTCTAATCCGTTTTTACTTCTTACGAAGATTTCCCAAAGTGGCCAGTTTTTTTTATTAGACATATTTTTTAGTATTGAGAAGTGAGTATTGAGAAGTGAATACGTTATCTAACACCTCACAACTATTAACCTCACTTCTATTTTAGACTGCTTGTTTTTCTTTTCTTTCTTCTTTTTTTTCAGCGTGTGCCATAGCTGCATCGCGAACCCATTCACCACGTTCCCAGGCACCTACTCTTGCTTTCATACGCTCTTTATTCATTGGGCCATGACCTTTAACAACTTGCCAAAACTCGTCCCAATCAATCTCGCCAAAATCATAACTTTGACGCTCTTCATTCCATTTTAAATCTGAATCAGGAATTGATAATCCTAGAATATTAGCTTGAGGAACAGTTTGATCAATAAATTGCTGACGTAATTCATCATTAGTTTTACGTTTCAATTTCCATTTCATAGATTGTTCTGTGTGTACCGATTTATCATCTGTAGGACCTAACATCATTAAACTTGGCCACCACCAACGATTTAGCGCATCTTGTGCCATTTCTTTTTGTTCCGGTGAACCGTTAGCTAATTTCAGCATGATTTCGAAACCTTGTCGTTGATGAAAACTTTCTTCTTTACAAACACGAATCATGGCTCTTGCATAAGGACCATAAGAGGTATTACACAATGGCACTTGATTAATAATTGCTGCGCCATCAACCAGCCAGCCTATAGCTCCCATATCTGCCCAAGTTACTGTAGGATAATTAAAAATACTTGAGTATTTTGCTTTCCCTGTATGTAATTGATCATACAATTCGTCTCTAGAAACGCCTAAAGTTTCACAGGCACTATATAAGTATAAGCCATGCCCTGCTTCATCTTGTACCTTAGCAAGCAAAGCGACTTTTCGTCTTAAAGAAGGTGCTCTACTTATCCAGTTTCCCTCAGGAAGCATACCAACAATTTCAGAATGCGCATGTTGCGACATTTGTCTAATATGTGTTTTACGATACTTTTCAGGCATCCAATCTTTAGGTTCGATTTTTTCATCTCTTAAGATACGTTCATCGAATTGTTTTTCTAAACTTCTAATTTGCTCTTCACTCATTTTCTTAAGCTTTTAGCTATTGGCTTATAACCTTTAGCAAATGGAACTTATTTTTATTTTTCTATATATTTTGTATTCTTACCTTCTCAGGAATAACAAATCATTTATACGTCGAAATCAACGACTACTTTTTCAGTTGTTGGAACTGCTTGACAACTTAATACTAATTGTTGCGAGACTTCTTTTTCGTCTAAGGCGTAATTAATTTTCATTTCCACCGCACCTTCAACAACTTTACATTTACAGGTACTACAAACACCTCCTTTACAAGCAAATGGCAAATCGGCTCCAGCTCCTAAAGCAGCATCTAAAATATTATCATAAGCTTTAGTCATTGTGAATAAGAACTCTTTACCTCCATCTAAAACAGTAACTTCAACACCTTCAACGTTTTGTTTTGACAAACGCTCTGCTCTTTTAATATCTTCTTCTGAAAGCCCTGTAACAAACAATTCATAATGCACTAAATTTTTAGGTAAACCAGCATTTACTAAATAGTCACTTACATAATTCACCATTTTTTCTGGACCGCAAAGAAAAACTTCACTAGTATCAGGAACATCGATAAATGTTTTTGTTAGCACCTTCATTTTATCATCATCAAATCGTCCATTAAACAACTCAATATCTCTACGTTCTTTGGTTAAGAAATAATAGATTTCTAATCTTCCAAAAAAGGTATTTCTAAGCTGTTCTAGTTCTTCTTTAAAGATAATGGATTTTGCAGTTTTATTAACATAAAAAAGTTTACATGTTGCATTTGGCTCGGTGTAAAGATGTGTTTTAATCATTGACAATACAGGAGTAACACCACTTCCTGCGGCAAAAAACAAATAGTTTTTTGCTTCTTCAGGCTTAACAGACACACCAAATGTTCCGCTTGGAGCCATAACTTCAATGTCATCTCCTGATTTTAAGTGATCATTTACATAAGTAGAGAACTTTCCTCCGGGAATTAGTTTAACAGCTACTTTCCATTGTTTATCTATAGGACTTGAACATAATGAATATGAGCGACGAACATCTTCGCCATTAATATCGGCTTTTAAAGTAAGATGTTGTCCTTGCCTAAACTCAAATTGACTCTCAAGTTCTTTAGGCACATGAAAAGTAATTACCGAACAATCACTAGTTTCTTTATATATATCTTGAATTTTTAATTTATAAAATTGAGCCATATGTGTTCTTTAAATACCAAACTAACAATTGTTAGTTTAATGAACAAAGATACAAAATATAATTCTTAATTAGTCGTTAATTCCGTAAATGAGAACCTCACTTAAGCTATTCGCTAAATCGTTTGCGTTAAGATCTTCTTTTTTAGGTATCCATAGATAGAGAGATCGCAAAGTAGATAACATAGAAAACATAATCACTTCTGGATTACTATTCTTAATTTCTGAATCCAAAACACCTTGTTCTATAATTGCTAAGAAATTAGCCTCATACTCATTTCTAAGTTTTAGATAATAATCTAATTGATCTTCGAGATGCATCCAATCATTATTTAAAGACGCCATTCCGTTGGTATTATTAGCAGTAATATTAACATGTAGCTCAACAATATGCTTCAATTTATTTATACTTGTTGCTTCAGAATTAATAATACCTTCCATTCCATTTGTAAATGCTTCAGCAATAGAAATAATAATGCCTTTTAGAATCTCTTGTTTAGAATTGATATGATTATAAAGACTAGCCGCTTTTATCCCCATAGCTGTTGCCAAATCGCGCATAGTTACAGCGCTGTATCCTTTTTCTTTAAAGAGCTCTGCCGCTGTAGTTATAATTTCGTCTTTACGTGTTTTTTGTTTCATTGGCACTAAGATACATATTCAATTTAAACTAAATATATTGAGACAGCCTAGATTTAAAAGCATTTTTTAAATTCATAACTTTGTAAGGTTTTATAGCCAAAACCATCTAAACGTTTTATGAATACAGAAATAGAAAATAATCCACTAATCGATAGACTTCCACCACATTTAAAGCAGTTTATAAAACCACAAAACTATGATGATTATTCTCCAATTAATCAAGCAGTTTGGCGTTATGTGATGCGTAAAAATATATCTTATTTAAGCAAGGTTGCTCATCACTCTTATTTGAAAGGGTTAGATCTGACTGGAATTTCTATTAACACCATACCAAACATGTATGGTATGAATCGAATTTTAAAAAATATTGGATGGGCTGCAGTGGCTGTTGATGGCTTTATTCCTCCAAATGCTTTTATGGAATTTCAAGCTTATAAAGTATTAGTAATTGCCTCAGACATAAGACAATTAGAACATATTGAATACACACCTGCGCCAGATATTATTCACGAAGCCGCAGGTCATGCTCCAATTATTGCAAATCCAGATTATGCCGAATATTTAAGACGGTTTGGTGAAATTGGAGCAAAAGCAATTTTGTCTTCTCATGATAATGACATGTATGAAGCAGTAAGATCACTTTCAATTTTAAAAGAAGCCACGCATTCTACCCATAAAAAAATAGAAGACGCTGAAGCTTTAGTAAATGAGCTTCAAAATAAAAAAGTCCCACTTTCAGAAATGGCAAAAATCAGAAACTTACATTGGTGGTCTGTAGAATACGGATTAATTGGCACTATTGATAATCCGAAAATTTATGGTGCTGGCCTATTATCATCAATTGGAGAAAGCAAATGGTGTATGACAAATAAAGTTGAAAAACGTTTATATAGTATTCATGCAGCCGAGATAGAATTTGACATCACGAAACCGCAACCACAACTTTTTGTCACTCCTGATTTCGCATACTTAATGGAAGTTTTAGAGGAATTCTCTAGCACAATGGCTTTGAGAAAAGGCGGATTTAGAGGGTTACAAAAATTAATCGACTCAAAAAAAATTGGAAGTATTGAGCTAAATACTGGTTTGCAAATTTCTGGTGTTTTTACTGAAATGATAACAGATGAAGACAACAATATTGTTTTCTTTAAAACTGAAGGCCCTACTGCTTTAGCTAATCGAGAAAAGGAACTTATAGGTCATGGAAAAAATGCTAATCTAAATGGCTTCAGTTCTCCTATTGGAAAACTCAAAGGCATTAGCTTAGCTATTGAAGATATGCGACCTAGGGATTTAAAAGCCTATAATTTTTACGATGGAAAACGCATTTCTATTGAATATGAAAGTGGCATTACCATTGAAGGTTTAAATGTTACGGGAATACGGAATGTTTTTGGAAAATTAATCCTCATTGAGTTTGAAGATTGCACTGTTCAGTACAAAGACAACGTTTTATTTTCTCCAAATCAAGGTACATTTAAATTAGCCGTTGGATCATCAATTGTTTCAGCTTTTGCCGGAGCTGCAGATTATAGATCCTTTGACAATCTATATCATGTTTCAGAAACTAAAACCACTCAAAAACAAAAAGACAATACTACGTTACAATTAGAATCTCTTTATAAAAAAGTAAATCAACTTAGAGACATCTCTTATAATGAAGAGGCTATAAAAACTATTTTTGATACGTTATTTAAACATCATAATTCTGATTGGCTTTTAACATTAGAGTTGTATGAATTAGCAACAAATAACGACTACCAAATAAGTCAAACTATTTTAAGTCACTTAGAAGATTTAAAACACAGGAAACCCAAAATAGCTCATTTAATAGAAAATGGGTTAGAATTAATTACAAAATAAGTATAATGTATGGGACTTTTAGAATTCATTTTTGGTGTTAAAAAAAGACAAGTAGAACGCTATTTAAAAAATGGAGCTATTGTTCTCGATGTTAGGACACAACGCGAACGGGATAATGGTCATATAGAAAACTCAATCCATATTCCTCTTGATGTTCTAATTCATCATGTTGATGACATCAAAAAACTAAAAAAACCAATTATTGTTTGTTGTAAAAGCGGTGTGCGCTCTGCTAAAGCTGCAAAATTTTTAGTCTTAAACAATATTGATGCTATTAATGGCGGAGGCTGGATAACTGTTAAAAATAAACTATAACTTTATTTTTAGTAATTCTTCTGAAGATTTTATAGGACTCTCATTATACTGCAGTGTCCATCCTAGTGAACTTGTAAGGATATAAAATTTGGCAAGCTCGCTAATCAATCTATTTTGCGCATTCGATTTTAAATCTGAAGCTTCAATTTTTTTCATCAATGATTCTCGTACCGTGTCTTTAATAGCATTATAATCTTTAGCTTCAAATTGATTGAAAAAATCGGCTTGAATATCATAATATTCAAAATCTGGACTAATTTTTATCTCTTCTTTTGGAATACTTACAATACGTAAAGTTTTAGTCAACTCATCAATCTCATATTCTATTTGACTTAAATCATAACCAATAGTTACGTCGGCATTTACAATTACAATAGCCCGTTTTTCAGCTTCAAGCAAATCACCAAAAACGGTTTTGGAGTTTTTATAAGTATAGACTTCACTAAAATGCCCTTCTGTAACTACTAATTTACCTACATTTTTCACTTGTTCTTTTATAAGTGCTGTATGCTCTTGAAGTATAATCCCATCTTCTTTTTTCTCTCCACAATATTTAAAAGTGAACAAAACAATTAATGTAATAACAACTCCAAATAGTATTTTTCGCATATGCCAATTTACATAAAAAAACATTAGTTTTCTTCGACAGTTGAAGCCTAACTAATATCATTCTCTATTGAATTAACAGCTTAACAAAAATAGCAACTATAAGAGACTACGATTTTAGAGAATCCATAGCCAATGATTAAATATTTACTTTTTTTTGAGTTCTAACTTTTCGGCAAAATAATCACAGAAATCTTTCATAGTAGCTGTCATCTTTTCATCCTGAGTTGCTCTGTGAAATGTATTGCTCATTTCGACTAGTGTTTGATGAAAAAATTGTTTCATTTCATCAACAGGCATATCTTTTGTCCAAAGATCAATGCGTAAAGTTTCTTTGGCTTTAGCATCCCATACGGTAAGCATCATTGCTTTTGCTTCGGCATTAGTAATCCCGCCATCTTTGGCAGTCCAATGTAGTTTTTCTGGAACTCTATTATCATCTAGCTCGATGTTAAGTTCTATTTTAGAGGTATAGTTATTTGCCATTATTTTGGTGGTTTATAATTAGATTTATTAAATATTTCAACGACGTCTTCTTGTAGCATCTCTTTAAGAGAGACCTCATTATTTTTCATGTAAGATTTCACAATTTGCCAGCCTATATATTGCCCAAGTCTACCTGGAGTTTGAGCATCTAATTCTAAATAAAATTTAGAAAATGGTGCATCAGCAATAAATCGTGCTGGCAAACTAGTATTTGTATCATATAACATTTCGTGTTCTACAAAATGAGTCCAAACCATATCTTCATTAGCTTTAGCAAAATCAAACTGCTCTTCAGAATATCCTATTTTCTCAGCATCTGTTTTAAACGGAATCATTTTATCTTTAAAATACAATTGCTTTCCGAAGAAAATCATTTCATCCAATAATGTCCTTCTTTTAAGCTGAAAAATTTGTTCCTCACTATAGGCTTGTGCTAAATCTACAACGATCTGAGAAGGTTTCATATTATTAGACAAGTACTTTTGTATGCCAGAATAAAATTCATGATCACTCCCTAAATAATTATCAATTGCAATAACAACTACTGTATCTGTAACAACTAGTTTTTCTCTATACTTGACAAAATTTGTTAATGTAACAACTCTGGGTTCAGCGAAAGTTTTATTATAATATTTCAAATGTTGAAAAAGAGCATGAAGATCATTTGTTATATCTTTAAAATCACCAAATTTTTCATGAGTAGCCTTATTCAAAAGGAGTTGATTAGTATCCTGCATACGTTCAATCCAAAGTGAATCTGGAATTCTTTTAGAGAATAGAAAAGGAAATGTTGTTTTTAATTCAGCTAACCCTTCTGGTTTTGCGTTTGCAAATGCACGATCAAAACGCTCTACAATAACGTTAGTTTCAATTTTTAAAATTTTATTTTCTACAGTATCTTCATCTTTACAACTAAAAAATGCAAGCAGAATAAAGCTGAATATTGCTATTTGTTTCATAGATTTTATTTATAAAAACTTAATCTAAGTAAATTTTTATTACTAACGCGATTACGTTATTTTTGTTACACAAAGGTACTATTATTAGACAAAAACTCATTAAAATGCAAACAGAAAAAGTTGTTGATTATATTGTAAACTGGCTAAAAGATTATGCTATAAATGCAGGAGTAAGAGGATTTGTAATTGGGATTTCTGGCGGAATAGATTCCGCAGTAACCTCTACGCTTTGTGCTAAAACAGGACTAGAATTACTTTGTATTGAAATGCCAATTCATCAAGCTGCAAGCCATGTTAGCAGAGCTAAAGAACACATTAACCAATTAAAACAACGATTTCCGAATGCAAGAGACACCAGAGTTGACTTAACTCCTGTTTTTGAAGAATTTAAAACCGAAGTCATACTTGAAGGCAAACAAGCTACTGTAGATATGGCTTTAGCAAATACAAGAGCAAGACTAAGAATGACTACTTTATATTATCACGCTGGACTTTTAGGACTTTTAGTGGCAGGCACAGGAAATAAAGTAGAAGATTTTGGTGTAGGCTTTTACACTAAATATGGTGATGGAGGTGTCGATTTAAGTCCAATTGCAGATTTAATGAAATCTGAAGTATATGTCATAGGAAAATACCTTAAAGTTTCTGAATCTATAATGAATGCAGCACCAAGTGATGGACTATTTGGTGATGCTAGAAGCGATGAAGACCAAATTGGAGCATCGTATCCGGAATTAGAATGGGCAATGCAAATGAAAGATAATGACAAAACCGAGCATGACTTTGAAGGACGCCAAAAGCAAGTGTTTCAAATATTTATGAGATATAATCGCTCGAATACTCACAAAATGACACCTATTCCAATTTGCGAAATTCCTAAAGAATTAAAATAATTATTGAGTTTTCTTCTGAAAAATGCTGATTATATTGTTTTTTTTACTAAATTTGCAACGCAAATCTCCACATCCTTGAATTTATTTAAAATAAGTTCTGGTATCCAATACTAACCAACCAATTAATTATGTATTATGATCAAGGTACTAGTCGTTGACAACCATCCCATTGTAACTACTGGATTTCAATTATTGTTTAAAAATCATGCAGATATCCAAATTATCGGCACTGTCGGAAGTGGTGTCGAAATTTTTGAATTTGTAAGACGTCATGATGTTGATGTCATTATTTCAGAAATCGAACTCCCTGAACTCAATGGAATTACAGCTCTTAGAGCTATAAAAAAAGAACATAGCCACATTAACATCATCATGTTTAGCTATCATCCTGAAGAAATCTACGCAATAAGCACAATTAAAGCCGGAGCTTCTGGTTATGTATCTAAATCTGAGTCAATAGATGTAATTATTAAAGCCATTAAATTAGCACACGAAGGTGAAATTTACTTAAGTGATAAAATGTCTAAACATCTTAATTACAATGACACAAAACAGTCTAAAACTAGAATATACAAGCGCTTGTCAACTCGAGAGGTTGAAGTTTTAAAACTGTTATCATCTGGTAAAAAGAATAAAGAAATCGCTCAAGAGCTTGATATTAATGAAAAAACGGTAAGTACATACAAGGCTAGGTTATTTAAAAAGCTGAACGTTACTAACCTAATTGATTTAGTTAACCAAGGAAAGCAGCTAGATATAACCTAGACTTTTCCTCCAACGACTTTACCAAGTTTTCTTGAGAGTAGCATTTTTAAGCCTAAATAATCTTTTACGTCCTCTAAAATACTTCTAGAGTCTGTATCGTTTCGTAAGGTATCATTTTGATATTCAGCAACCTTTTTATCAATTAGATAACATCGTAATGTTAAAATAGTTTGCGTAACTAATTGAGCAACTGTATGCTTTTTTTCTTTTGGAATAATCTGATTACGCTCCCAATCATGCAAACTATAACGTTCATCATTCATCAAGATAGTTGTAACATCATTTGCTAACTCCTGATCAAGTCTATTAACAAAATTCTTTGTAGAAAATTCTGGATCCTGATGAAGTGTATCTATAATTGCATAATACAGTAATTTAAAATTAGCATTAGAAAACTGCATCTCATCTTCTTGCAAATCGAGATATATTTTCTCAAAAACTCTAGCTTTATGGACAACAGGTTCTAATTGAAGCTCTCCATCATCAGTTTCTTTTAAAATTAAGTCTTCAAAATTTTCATTCTCAGTCCCATAGAGCAATAAAATCTCGATTATCTTTCGCTCTAATTCATATTGTAAATCAATTTTTGGTGCCTTAGCTTCTGGTTTTACAATCTCAAATGCTTTTTGCTGTGACTTAAAACTTTTATTTGTTTCCTGAACATCCTTTTTATCAATTTGGGCAAGTGTAGTAAACAGTACCTCTTCACTTATATCCATAATACGAGAACACTCTTGAATATAAATCTCTTTTTTAATTTGATCAGGAATTTTAGAAATACTATTCACGATATCTCTAATCGTTTCAGCTTTTTTTATGGGATCATTATTAGCATCTTTAATTAACAAAGAAGCCTTAAATTGAATAAAATCTTTAGAACTTTCATTGAGGTAAGTTGTCAACTCTTCAAGCGTATTTTGCTTTGCAAAGCTATCAGGATCTTCACCCTCAGGAAAGCTACAGACCTTAACATTCATTCCTTGCTCTAGAATCAAATCTATCCCGCGAAGTGATGCTCTAATTCCTGCTGCGTCACCATCAAAAAGTACTGTTATATTATTTGTTAGCCGATTAACAAGTCTAATTTGCTCAGGTGTTAATGCTGTTCCAGAAGACGCTACTACATTTTTAATTCCGGTTTGATAAAATTGAATTACATCTGTATATCCTTCAACCAAATAACAATTATCCTCTTTAGCTATAGACTGTTTAGCATGGTAAATTCCGTAGAGAATTTTACTTTTATGATACACTTCACTCTCTGGAGAATTCAGGTATTTTGCTGCTTTTTTATCAATTTTTAAAATGCGGCCACCAAAGCCTAAAATACGCCCACTCATACTGTGAATAGGAAACATAACACGACCTTTAAAACGGTCAAACCTTTTTTCAGATTTAACAATGGTTAGTCCTGTTTTCTCTAAAAACTCTAATTGATATCCTTTTTTTAAAGCATCATCTGTAAAAGCTTGCCACTCGTCAAGAGAATATCCTAAATTGAATTGCTTTATAGTTTCATTTGTAAACCCTCTTTCTTTAAAATAACTTAAACCAATAGCTTGACCTTGGTCGGTTTTAAACATAGTGCGTTCAAAGTAATCTTTAGCAAACTCATTAACTAGATACAAACTTTCACGTTCATTAGCTTCTTGCTTTTGCTCGTCGGTTTGTTCGGTTTCTTCAATTTCAATATTATACTTTTTAGCAAGATATTTTATAGCTTCAGGATAGGTGAAGTGTTCATGCTCCATCAAAAACGTGACTGCATTACCGCCTTTTCCACTGGAAAAATCTTTCCAAATCTGCTTTACAGGAGACACCATGAAACTAGGAGAGCGTTCATCACTAAACGGACTCAAGCCTTTAAAATTACTTCCTGATTTTTTGAGTTGTACAAAATCACCAATCACTTCTTCTACGCGAGCGGTTTCAAATACTTGTTCTATGGAGGATTTTGATATCAATTTACGACATAATTATAGGATTCAAATTTAGGGTATTATTAGGTAACAAAAAAGCTCCACTACTAAAGTAAATGAAGCTTTTTAATTAGGCATATAAACAGACTAATCCAAATCAAATCTAAATCCCATTGAAAGGTTATGTTGATCAACCGTCTGATCTTTAAATACAGGACTTAAATCATATTTGGCATAAATCCCTAAACTACCATAACCGACATAAGCACTTAAACCATATACAAAAGGCGACGCATTATAACTCCGTCTAATCTTTTCTTTAACACGATCTCCATCTTCTTTAAATCTCAACTTTTGTTGCGTTCCAATATTAAAACCTGCATAACCTCCAATCCCAACTTTAAAATGATTTGATGTACTATATCTAAAATAGTCTTTATGCTCTATTTTTTTAGAAGGTCCAAATTCGAAATGAAGAGGAAACACAAGGTTTGTGATTCTAAATTCCGATTCTTTTAATTCACTAGGAAAAATTTCTAATGTCGTTGTATTTCCATTTTGAACAAAATATTTATCATTTTTAGGTGTTAGCTTATTCCATTGAAAAGAAAACCCATATTTTAAACGAACCGCATTTGAATTTTCAAATAATCGTGTTTTCCACGCATGTCCTAACTCAACAAAACCTGAACTTAAAAACGTATAGTCATCTCCTATTTTTTGTCCTTCCCCAATAGCATTATTAAAACCTATTGCAAAAACAAAATCGCTAGTGGTACGTTTATCATATTTTCTCGGTTTATTTTTAGAATTAAATGTCAAGCCAGTAAACTTCCCTATACTAACCCCAAAACTTACAGATTCATTATCATCGTCTTTATAATCTGCATCATTTCGCTTCAAAAGCTCAATCTTGTTATCAATAATAGCTAAACGATTTTCAATATTTAAAGCACGTTTTTTTGCAACTTCTTTTTTGAGTTGTTCAGCTTCTGCTTTAGTAATCTCACCTTTATCTAGACGTTGATTAATAAACTCCACTTCTTTTTTTAAAAATTCGCGTTCTTCCTCTTGAATTGTACTCTTTAGGTTTTGTAACGTTGTTATTTTATTACTAATTTTCTCATTAGTAATTGTATCTGTTTCTTGTTCTTGAGCATTCACATTGCTTACAATAAAGCATAAGGTGAGTAGCACTACATACTTTGTGATAGTGTTCATAATGTTTGTTTTTAATTGATGATTATTTAATTGTTACGCTCGGCAACTGCAGTTTTTACCGTTTTATAACTTGATTTTAAGCTTTCAAATACTTTGGTTCTAAACGATGTTTCGAGATCAGCTTCAACGTCTTGAAGTAAAGCCTCTGCATCAACTGTTCGTGTAGCTTCATTATACATGTGGTCTCTTAAAATTTCTTTTTGCGCTTTTTTTAAAAGGTTATCTATCTCAGTATCTGTTATAGTTTCACCTTCAAGCTCTAGTTTTTTAATTTGATTTACAACTTCAATTACTTTAGTGTCTTCGAAATTTAACTCATTTAAAACAACTACTTCTCTATTGTTCTTCTTGTTAGAGACAGCCACAACTTCTTGATTTTTAAAATCTTTAAAGAGGTCATTGTTGTTTACTAATTGTTCGTTCTTCTCTTTTGAATTAGCTGCAGTTTTTTGTTTGTTTTCTAATGGCAATGCACTTTGAAATGGCGTCATTACTTGCTCTTGTTTAATTTGACTGTTTTCTTGATTTGAAGTTGATACTACAGCTTCACTACTCTCAGGAATTTTAATCGTTTCTTTAGTATTATGTTGCGATTGTTCTATTTCAGTCTCTACAACATTAGGAACAACTGTTTTATGTTCCGAGGATTTAAAAAACATAGCTGTTACAAATAAAACACCTACAATACTTGCCGCTAAACCAATATACAGGAACAATCCTCTAGAATTCTTTTTATCGTGATCCTCTAATCTATTAGAAAGCTTATCCCAAGCATCATTTGATGGTTGCAATGCACGTTTTTCTAATTTATCTTTTATTGTGTTGTCAAACTTAATTGGAGCCATAACTTGTCGTATTTATGTCTTTAATTTTTTTCTGAAGCATTTGCCTTGCTTTAAATAATTGCGATTTTGAAGTCCCTTGCGAAATATTTAGTATTTCGGCAATTTCCTTATGCTTATAACCTTCAATAGCATACATAACGAATACCATTTTATAACCTTCAGGAAGCTCATCAATGATTTGCTGAATTTGAGCAACTTCGATCTGAGATTCTATATTATTATAGTGTTCTTGATGGTAATACTCATTCTCAACTGAGAATTCTACATGTTTTTTTTGTCTTAAAAAAGAAATAGATTCTCTGACCATTATTCGTCTTAACCAACCTTCAAAACTGCCTTCATTTTTAAAATTTTTAAGATTTATAAACGCTTTAAAAAAGCCATTTAACATCACCGATTCTGCATCTTGCATATCCTTTATATAATACCTACAAACGCTTAGCATTTTTGGCGCATGAATTTCAAACAGCGTATGCTGAGCATCGCGTTTGCCTTTAGCTGCTTTTTTTATAAGCGATGTATTGTTTTTATGATGCAATTGAATGACTTTCAAAGTAGCTTTCGTTTGGTCTTCTATTTATAAAGACGCGCATTTAGCAAAAAAGGTTGCCTAAAGATGAAAAAAAATATTTAAAACTCTAATTTTAAGTGTTTTGTGTTATTTTTTTCTATCAATGACATAATTCACCATTAATCGTAGTGCAGATTTATATTCGGATTCTGGATAGGTATCTAAAATTTGTAATGCTTCAACCTGAAATGCTTTCATTTTATTGATTGCATAATCTAAACCATTATTAGCTTTCACAAAAGCAATCACCTCTTTAACCCGCTTTTTATCTTTATTATGCTTCTTGACAGAATTGATTAGCCAAGATTTTTCTTTTTTTGTACAGTTATTTAGAACATGTATTAAGGGGAGTGTCATTTTTTGCTCTTTAATATCTATACCTGTTGGTTTCCCAATAGCCTCTGCACCATAATCAAATAAATCATCTTTAATTTGAAATGCCATACCGATAAGCTCTCCAAATTTCCGCATAGATTCTACATCTATAGTATTAGGTTTTACTGAAGCAGCCCCAAGACTACAACAAGCTGCAATAAGTGTAGCCGTTTTTTGTCTAATGATATCATAGTATATATCTTCTGTAATATCTAATTGTCGTGCTTTTTCTATCTGAAGTAATTCGCCTTCACTCATCTCTCTTACGGCAACAGATATAATCTTAAGCAGATCGAAATCGTTATTATCAATAGAAAGCAATAAACCTTTAGACAATAAATAATCACCTATAAGCACAGCAATTTTATTTTTCCATAAAGCATTTACAGAAAAAAAGCCTCGTCGTCGATTACTATCATCGACAACATCATCATGAACTAGAGTCGCTGTATGAATTAACTCTATAACAGCAGCACCTCTATACGTACGTTCACTTACTTGACCGTTATCTACCATTTTAGCTACCAAAAACACAAACATTGGTCGCATTTGTTTTCCTTTTCGGTTAACAATATAATGTGTAATACGATTTAATAAGGCAACTTTACTAGCCATTGACAATAGAAACTTTTGTTCAAAAAGTTCCATTTCATACGCTATAGGTTGTTTTATTTGTTCGGTAATCTTCAATTAGGCCAGTTTATATTTGCAAGTATATTACAAAACTACTAATTAAGTAGTTATAGCAATAAAATACTAATAATAATTCGTTAAAATTTAATACTAAATTTTACGATTTGTTTCTGTATAGTTTTTGATCAACACAAGATGCCATTTTATGATGGTCTAAAGTTAAGCCTAAAAACGACATTACTTTTTCTATCGTTGCTTCTGTATTATTTAAAACATCTTTGTAATCTACATAGATTATTTCAACTCCAGGTTCTTTATTTTTCCATAGTTCTACTTTCTCAAATTGTTTTTTATATGCTTCAAAAAGTTTTATTGGTAAATCATTAGGATTCTTTCCAATCATAATTTGTTGAGATTTAATAATCTCATTTAAATCTCGATTCATAAATATCACTTTATATCGGTATTGAGAGTCTAAAAATTTAAGTAACGGAGCAACCACTTTCACCGATTTATCTTTAGCGTTTACTAACCAAGAATTATCTTTATGTATTGACATGACAGGATCATACTCATAGTATCCTTTAGGATTAGATTCATCGGCTTTTCTATTACTATCAGTTAAAATCTTAACACCGCCTTTGTTTAACATTTGCATCATCAATGACGTACCAGAACGAGGGAGACCAGAAACTACTATTATTTGATCTTCTTTATACGTATCAGATTTTTTATCAACTAATTGCATGGTTTCACTTAATTTACCTTCTAGATTTTCAAGTGCTTTTTCTGCACGGTGAAATGTTCGCGGAGTTAATCTAGACGCCGTTTCATAAGCTATTTTAGCATTTTCAAAATCTCCAAGTTTATCTAATGCCCTTCCTAAAACATAGTGTGCTTTTGAATAATATTTAACCAATTCAATACTTGTTAAAGCAGATTCTACAGCGTCTTCAAATTCACTAACCTCAATTAAATTTTCTGCTAATGCAGTATGAAACTTCGCTTTATCAGGCTCAATCTCAATGGCTTTATCATAAGCTATTTGAGCCTCTAAAAACTTTCCCAAACTATGATTTATCACACCTATTCTATACCATATTTCTGAATTGTTTTGCCTATTATCATCTCTTGCTTTTTCAAGAACTTCTAAAGCTTTAACCACTTTTCCATTACCTGTCAATATCGCAGCTTCAGAAAAGAATAGTGCATATTTAACATCTGTTTTTAAATTTTTCAGTGTATCTAAATAAGATTGCGCAAGATCATATTCTTTTCTTTCTAGGCTTAAACCTACCAAATCCATATAGTATGCACTTGTATCTATTGGATCTTTTTCTTGAATAAGTTCTAATAATATTTCTTTAGCTTTTTCATGGTTTTTTTTGCCCATATAAACTCTAGCTAAATTATGCTTTAAATCACATTTTGTTTTTCTAACAGAGGTTTCTATTTTCTCATCTGGTTTTTCTATGTAGCCCAATTCAATGAGTTGCTCCATAGTTTCTTGATCTGTAAAAGAGTCAACATTATTACCCTTCTCTATTTCCGCGAAATCTCCTTTAACATCTTCCCAGCTTTTAATGTATTTTACATCGCTATTCTTTTTGAAAATATCTAAAGCGACCTTTCCATCCATATCTTCTCCAACTGGCAGATTGAAATGGTGTAAAATTGTTGGTGCAATATCAATTAACCCTAGACCATAAACTTTTTCGTTAGTTTTAATGTTTGGGCCCATAGCAACAAACATTCCAAATTGCCTATGATCCATTGCTGCTGCTGCTTGAACTTTTGGCATAACTAATAATCGCTTATCACCAGACTCAAAACCATGATCAGACATTACAATTACTGTTGTCTCATCATCAACTAATTCTAAAGTCCTCTCAAGCATCATATCTTGAAAACGATAAGCACCTACAACAGCATCTTTATATATTTCATATTGATCCTCATGAATACCATTAAGTTTTGGTGGGTGAAATTTCATATATGAATGGCAAAAATGATCAATTAAATCATAATACACAGCCATAAAATCCCATTCGGTAGTTCTTAATAGTTTAGTTGTAGCGTTATGAATTGATACATTTTCAGAAATAATTTTTGCAATAGGTGTTAATCCTTTATTTTTTTTCTGGTCAATTTGAGCTGCTTGTGGAATAAATGGTAAAACATGCTCACTAGTTATTTCATAAGGGAACATTCTCAAATCCTTAAAATCTTTCTCTACAGATTTTGGATGAATAGTACCTTTGACCATCGGTTTTTGTTTTTTGGGATCTATAGATACTTTTTGGAATTTATCAGTTATTACAACACCATTAATAGGTTCAGCAGGAAAACTTGGCCACCATCCTACTAAATTACTTTTATAACCTTTGTTATGTAGAATATTCCATAAAGCCTTTACTTTTCTAGAATTAACTGTAACTGGACGCACACCACTATTATCTTCTAATGGCTCAATAAAACCTAACACTCCATGCTTATCAGGTGTTTTTCCTGTTGCTACACTAGACCATAACATAGGAGAATATGGCGGGTTCATGGTGCTCATATTTCCATAGACACCTTTATCAATCATTTGTTTGAGTGCTGGCATTTGTCCTTTAGCCAATAAAGGCCCTATAATTTTCCAATCTGCAGCATCCCAACCTATTAAGAGTAATTTATTCTTCCCCATTAGAATCCTCTTTTCTAGATTGTTTTTTTAATGCTCTCCATGCTGTAAACGCAATATCACCATAGGCCAATAATCCAAGGCTACTTTCAAGTGGTATTTCTGAAGTTCTTAAAACTAGTCTTTCTTCACTACTTAACACTTTTTTTTTCATCCAATATATTTGTGTTTGACGTATTAATTTAATACTTTAGGTGAACGTTTTTTTATCTATAATCTTTAAAATCAAAAATATATGAAAAAAACTACTTCTAAAAAGATTTCAAATAGACTTTTAAAATATAGCGCTTTTTCTGCTGCCATATTAGGTACAGCTAATGCTAGTGGTCAAATTATTTATACAGATATTTCTGATGAAACGGTATTACCTGGAAGTTCATATGCTCTAGATTTAAATAATGATCTTACTGGAGACTTTTTGTTTACAATAAATTCTGCTGCAAACTTTGCTTTTATGCAACCTGTATCAGGAACTGCTGCAACCATGTATAATTCAAATGGCTTTGTTGGTTTTAGCTCTGGTCCGTATAATTATCCTTCAAATTTAACAGCTGGTGATCTTATTAATGCTACAAATGGAATTTTCTCAGCAAGAGGAGATTTTAATTATAGTAGTTGTGGTTATCCAGGTAGTCAATTTTGTGATGGATTAGATGGATATGTTGGATTAACTTTAGTTGTTGGCGTTGACACGTTCTACGGCTGGGCAAGAATTCAAGTTGCTTCAGATACATCAGACATGATTATTAAAGATTATGCTTACAATTCAATTCCAGGAGAATCGATTGAAGCTGGACAAACTTTAAGTGTTGATGATTTTGAATCTAACACATTTACTCATGCTTACAATAAAGATACAGATAAACTTACCTTAGAATCTTCCAATTTGCCATTGAGCAATATAGATTTATTTAATATTTTAGGACAACGTGTAATTAATCAATCATTATCTAATAGTAATGAAACTATTGACATGTCTAGTCTAACTGACGGTATATACTTAGCTAAAGTATCTATTCAAGGTAAAACACAAACTATTAAAATTCTAAAACAGTAGTTTATTGTATTTATATAATAAATAAAAAAGCGACCTTCAGGTCGCTTTTTTTGTCTTAACTTTTATTTGCTAGCTGTCCACAAGCGGCATCAATATCCTTTCCTCTTGATCGCCTTACTGTAACTGTAATATGATTTGCCTCTAACATAGACACATACAGATCTATAGCTTTAGAACTCGCTTGCTGAAACTCACCATCATCAATGGGATTATATTCTATTAAATTAACTTTACTAGGCGCAAACTTACAAAATTGTATAAGTGCGTCAACATCTTTTTTTGTATCGTTTATTCCATCCCAAACCACATACTCATAAGTTATTCTGTTTTTAGTTTTTGAATACCAATATTCTAATGCTTCTCTTAGATCCTCTAGAGGAAACGTTGCATTGAATGGCATTATGGATGTACGCTTTTCATTAATTGCAGAATGAAGTGAAACTGCTAAATTAAATTTAACTTCATCATCAGCCATTTTTTTAATCATCTTAGGAACACCTGAAGTTGAAACAGTAATCCGTTTTGGTGACATTGCCAATCCTTCAGGAGATGTAATTTTATCAATTGCTTTGATAACATTATTATAGTTCATTAGCGGTTCTCCCATACCCATGAACACAATATTACTCAATGGTCTATCAAAATACAAACGGCTTTCATTATCAATAGCTACAACTTGATCAAAAATCTCATCAGGATTTAGATTCCGCATGCGTTTTAATCGCGAGGTTGCGCAAAATCGACAATCTAAACTACAACCTACTTGGCTAGACACACATGCAGTTGTTCTAGTTTTTGTTGGTATTAATACCGATTCAACAACAAGGCCATCATGTAGACGTACAGCATTTTTCACTGTACCATCAGAACTACGCTGCATTTGATCTACCTTAATATGGTTAATCACAAAGTGATCTTCTAATTTTTGTCGTGTATCTTTAGAGATATTAGTCATGTCTTCAAAAGAGTGCGCACCTTTACTCCAAAGCCATTCGTATACTTGATTTCCTCGAAAAGCTTTATCACCTTTTTTAACAAAAAAATCTCTTAATTGTTCTTTTGTTAATGCTCGTACGTCTTTCTTTTTGGTTTCCATAAGTTCTGCAAAAGTAGTAATACCTATTCAAATAATTTCTACTTTAATTATTCACTACTTTAATCTTCCGAAAAACATAATAAAAATGAATAAAAAAAAGCCTTATTGAGAGATAAGGCTTTTATTGTAAATTATTATTTTATTAAATAATCAACATCGCATCACCATAGGTATAAAAACGATATTTTTCTTTAACAGCTTCTTCGTAAGCTTCTTTCATAAAATCATGACCTGCAAATGCTGACACCATCATTAATAATGTTGATTTTGGTGTATGAAAATTTGTAATCATACTATTAGCAATACTAAAGTCATAAGGAGGGAAAATAAATTTATTAGTCCATCCAGAATATTCATTTAGCTTCCCGTTAGAAGACACCGAGCTTTCAATAGTTCTCATTGCAGTTGTACCTACGGCACACACACGTCTTTTCTCTATAATTCCTTTATTGATAACCTCAGCAGCTTCTGGTCTAATGTAAATTTCTTCACTATCCATTTTATGTTTAGACAAATCTTCTACCTCAACTGGGTTAAAAGTTCCTAAACCAACATGTAAAGTTACTTCTGGTAATTCGATACCTTTTATTTCTAATCGCTTTAACAAGTGCTTAGAAAAGTGTAAACCTGCTGTTGGAGCAGCTACTGCACCTTCATTTTTAGCAAAAATAGTTTGGTAGCGTTCTTCATCATCTGGCTCCACATCTCTTTTAATGTATTTTGGAAGTGGCGTTTCTCCAAGCTGTGTCAACTTCCTTCTAAATTCTCCATAAGAACCATCGTATAAAAAACGTAAGGTTCTACCTCTAGAGGTTGTGTTATCTATTACTTCGGCAACAAGTGTTTCATCATCACCAAAATATAATTTATTACCTATTCTAATTTTACGAGCTGGATCAACTAAAACATCCCAAAGACGTTGCTCTTCATTTAATTCTCTTAATAAGAACACTTCGATTCTAGCACCAGTTTTTTCTTTATTACCATATAAACGTGCAGGAAACACTTTAGTGTTATTTAAAATCATCACATCACCTTCATCAAAATAATCGATGATATCTTTAAATAATTTATGCTCGATAGTTTGATTTTTTCTATCCAAAACCATTAACCTTGATTCGTCTCTAATATCTGAAGGACGCTCAGCTAATAATTCTTCTGGTAGTTCAAAATTGAAGTGTGATAATTTCATCTGTTCTCTTTATTAATTTTAATTTTCAAATGAAATTTACCGTGACGTATTTTAGTGATTATTACTAAAATTATTATGGCTCATATCATATGAGTTTATTTTATAAGGTTGCAAATATACAATCTCAAGATAGGCGTTGTCAAGTAAAACGTTGTATTTATTTAGAAAACTTAAAACCTATCTTTTCTAAATCATCCCAAAACGTAGGATATGATTTAGAAACCACCATATATTCTTCAATACTTAAGTTAGTTTTCAAAGCTAATGGCGCAAAAGCCATTGCCATTCTATGATCTTTATAAGTGGCAATTACTATATTTTCTTTAATTTTAGACCTACTGTTTAGCTTGAGAGAATCGTTGGTGATATCAACTTTAGCACCAAATTTTTGAAGCTCATTTTGAAGTGCTACCAATCTATCTGTCTCTTTAATTTTTAGAGTATGTAATCCTGTAAGACAACACGTCACACCTAAACCTAGGCAAGTAACAGCTATCGTTTGAGCAATGTCTGGTGAATTATTAAGTTGAAATTCTAAAAAATCCTTTTCAAGGTTTTTAATCTTTTTGAGTGTTATTGAATTCTTATTAAAAATTGTTTCTACTCCAAACGACTTATAAATATCTACCAGAACTGAATCCCCTTGTAAAGACTCTTTTTGATAAGACGATAATTTAATCTCAGAATTTATAGGGCTTAATGCAACAATGCTATAAAAATAAGATGCTGAAGACCAATCTGATTCCACTGTCAAACAATTAGACTTCAACTTATCTTGTTTTGCTTTAACAGTAATAATTTGACCTTCAAATTTCGTTTCTATTCCAACTAGATCTAATAAATTAAGCGTCATATTTATGTATGGAACAGATGTGATTTTACCGTCCAAAGTTAATTCTAATCCATTCTCTAATTTCGATGCAATAAGCAACAATGCAGAAATGTATTGACTACTAACATTCGCTTTTAAAGTAACTTTATGTTTTAAAAGTTTAGCGCCTTTAATTCTTAAAGGCGGACATCCTTGAGTTTCTAAATAAGAAATATTAGCTCCTAATTGGTTTAAAGCTTCAACTAAAATCGCTATTGGTCGCTCTTTCATACGGTTAGAGCCTGTAAGCGTAATATCAATTCCCTCCTGACTTGCAAAATAGGCTGTTAAAAAGCGCATCGCTGTACCTGCATGGTGCACATCTATGCTATCAGACGATGACAATAATGCTTTAGACATTACTATACTATCATCAGAATTAGAAACATTACTAATATGTAATTCTGGATATAAGGCCTGTATTAATAGTAATCTATTAGATTCACTTTTTGAGCCTGTAATAGTAATTTCTGATGTTTTATGTATTGTCGACTTATGAAGCGCTATCGTCATAAAAAACTCCTTCTACAATAGGAATAATTATTTTAGTTTATCATTATTATGATGTCTATCGTGATCTCGTATAGTTTTTTTATCTAATTTTTTATCGAAAGCACTTTGCAAATCTATTCCTGTTTGGTTTGCAAGACACAAAACTACAAAAACTACATCAGCTAATTCCTCTCCAAGATCTTTATCTTTATCACTTTCTTTTTCACTTTGCTCTCCATAACGTCTAGCAATAATTCGAGCTACTTCACCAACTTCTTCAGTAAGTTGCGCCATATTGGTAAGTTCGTTAAAATAGCGTACACCGTGTTCTTTAATCCAAACATCAACAGCTTTCTGTGCGTTTTCTATATTCATCTTTAAATCTTTTTTAAGACAATTTTTTCAGATTGTTTTTCAATAACTCTAGTGTAAAAACTTTTGAACGGTTCATAATCTTGAGCTAAAATAATAGGTGAATTTAAATTTAGTATCACTGTTAACTGTAAAAAGCTACCATTCTCTTTTGCTAAATACGTAAACTCACCAGCTTGAGAATTAAATTGTATTTTTTCACTTTTAGGCAATGATTCAACTGCATAACCTTCAGGGATCATAATATTAATCATGTATTTATCTGAAAATGGATAAGTTAAATCTATAGGGTAATTTCTTTTTTCTTGTTTGAAAGGATTTTCCTCAGATGCTAAAAATAGCATCGGTGAAAAATACAAATTCCCTCCTATATCTTCAATTCCATCAGACAGCGAATACTCATAAGTTAACTTTAAAGGTTTTGTATAATCTAATTCATTTTCAATATTTAGATTACTTATTTCTATTTCCCCTTTATTACGCTCTAAGTTTTTAATTTTTCCGTCTGCACTTAGACTAGCATATCTATTTCTGTAGCTCATCGCAGCATAATTTGTTTTTTGCTGACGTACTTTACCATCAATTGTGAGATCTGCATTAATCTTCACATTTAATGAAGTTGCATCTGATGACGTTGATGAAGGTGCTAAATTAATCCAGGTAGAACTTCCATTCTCTCTTATAACACGTCCTTGCCAATTTAAAACTCGTGTTGGCAATATATTAAACGAGCTATAACGTGCTGTACCATCAATAAGCACATTAAAGCCTTCACTTTCTATCATACAAATCACATAATTAAACCCTTGTTGCGTCGGAAACAAAGGTATCCCATTGTTTTTTGTGCTCACCAAAACAGGGTTTGCTTTAACTCCAGCATAACGCAACATGGAAATCATCATCAGGTTAATGTCTGCTACATTTCCAACACCCGTTTTATACGCTTTACGAACGCCTATATCACTAGTATACCCGTAATATTCATTCCATTTAATTTTAGATTTTATGTAATTAAAAATTAAAAAAGATTTCTCAATGGGATCTGTAGTACCAGCTAACAATGCATCAATATCATCTTTATAATATGATGATTTATCTAATTGCCCTCCAAAATTAGGATTTTTATAAATACGCTGAGTGACTTTATTCCAAGTTGTAGAATAGTACTCTAAGTTTGATCTTGGCAATCTTGTCATACTCAACTCCATGATAAGTTTAGCTCTATAGTTATCTATATTATTAACTAATGGTTCTTCTATAAGTGCCGGAACATCTTTTAAATGTGCCGAAACAACATCTGCATTATAAATTATAGGCGTTGTAAGACTCTTTGTTGAAACATCTAACTTTGGTATATACGATGCTCTTGGATTTAATAGTTTATTGTATACATAATATTCTGGCGTACTCACCTTTAAATCAAAGACATTGATCGGTATACTATACTGAATATCTATTTCATCTATTTGTCGATATGGAGAAACAATTTCATAATTAAATTCAATTACACTCCCAACCTTAACATTAGGCATTGTAAATGATTTATATCTCCAATATTTATTAGCTATTTCATCAAAAATACCATCTTTTTTAAGCTTATCTTTAATGATATCTCCATCAACTAGATTAAACGTATAGCCTTTTAAGGTTTGTAACCTCTCACTATTAGTAGCTGACCTATTATATAATCGTATTTTATTAGTAGCCCAATCCAAGCCTTTTTTATTAAGGATTTTAATACGTTGATGAACTTCTACAATTTGGACAAAACCGTTTTTGCTTTCTCTGTATTCAAATTGTACATGATGTTTTCTATACAAAATTGTTGCCCCTATAGTTGAATCTTTTAAATCTACTGTTTGAGATAATTCTTCTTTAGACACTTTTCCAAACTTATAGTTTTGACTTTGAATAGAAAAAGAAATTAATACTAGTAATAATGTTAGTCTGGTTTTCATGGTTAGGTTTTTGAAATAAATACAATTTTAGTTTTATCATGCTTTACAATTTCAGATATAAAGTCTCGAAATGCTTTATAGTCCTCTTTTGGATAATAGCCTTTATTTAAAATGTAGGTTCGTTTATATAATAACTCGTTTTCTGTAATTTTTTCTATTGAAAAATTATAGCTTCCATATTGATTTGATATTGTCACGTCATTAGGAAGTGCTTCAATAGCTAATGAAGGATCTATTTTTATACTAAATTCATCTTTATCTGTAAATCCTCTTTCGATCTCAAAATCTAATGTTCGGTTTTTGTATCTGGTAGGAATTCTAGTAACCCTATTAAATGCATTGGGTTGAAATAAAAATCGCTTACCACTTTTTGTAGCATAACTTGATGAAGACACTTTTGCTTTTTCTGTGAATACCACAGTATCCTTATCATTATTATAAGTCACCTTTTCTATAGATAAATTATTAATATAATCCCAGTATTCTTTTAAGTCTAATTGCTGTTCTCTTAAAGGTTTATTTTGAACACCTTCATGAAGCGCATATTGATATCCATACGTTTTTATGGTAACATCTGCGGAAATAGAACCATCATTAGCAAGACTAATAGTAGCCTTTGTTGCTTGCAAATTATCTTCGGTAGGATACGTTGTTGTATGCACAATTTTTCCGCCTTCGGGAGTTATAAGCAAAGCATCTCTATCATCAGTAAAACTTGCAATAAATCCAAACGGATTGGTTTGACTTGTACATTCTAACCACACATTCTCTTCTTCATTTGGAATACACAAAACGACATGATTCCCCTCAGTTGCCGAAAATTCTGCATCAATACTAACAAGGTTTCTGTCTCCATAAATAACAGCATAATGTGCTGTTACACCAACCTCATCTAACAATGCTTTAGTATAATTAGATAAACCTTTACAATCTGCATAACCTAGCCTATCCACATCACCAGCTAACATAGGTTTCCATCCTCCAATACCAACTTGAACACTAATATAACGTGTTTTATTTTGCATATACTCATATACAATTTTGGCTTTTTCTATATCTGTTGTGGATGTTTTAGTAAGTTCTTTAACTTCACTTACAACTTCGGAAGGTAAAGCCTCCGTTCCTGAAAGCAATTCATCATACATCCATTTTCCAAAATCTTCCCAAGTATTATTAACCCCTTTAACCCCTTCCATATCAAACTCAGTTAAGGCTGCTTTTAAATGCGGTGCAAAAGTTTTAAATGAAGGACTATACGCTTCACGCTTTAATGCTTTTAAGTGTTTTGCCTTAAAATGAAAATCACTAAGTGTTTCAATTGCATAATTTTCAAAATTTGATGATTTTAGTTTTATATCAATACCTGACTCATTTAGAATATTATATTCTGCAAACTCAGTACTACAGTAAAACCCATTAATTGGTTGCCATTTCGGTAAAAATGCTGTTGAATTATAAACAATCTCTGTTTCAAAAAGCATCGTGTACGGGTAACTAATTGGTGTATAGTCTAGATACTTTACACGGCTATCAGAATATAGTGTCCCTCCACTAACAGCACTAACATCCTGAAAATCATTCTTTCTTATTTTTTTTATTTCCTTTCCGTTAGCATTATAAATTCTTACTTCAAGTTTGCCAATATTAATATTATCATCATAATGCGCTACAGCATCCAATTTCGAATTTCCTTGTGCATTAAAAACAGTAACAATACGCTTATTTGTGTAGACAAATTTATCATATGCTTTTACTTCAATATTCACGTTATCATACCTAACAACGGCGTTAGCTTTTATTTTTAAATCTAAAGGAATAGTGGATGAATCAAAGACATCGTCTTTTTGAGCAATAGCTAGTGTAGTAAACAACATAAATACAGCGGTTGTTAATAATCTAAAAGTCATTATTTTGTATGTTTTAAAAAGCCAAATCAAATATAGATTTTTTACTCTAAATAGCGCCTATAAAAAATTAAAAAAATTATACTATTTTTCTTCTCTTTTTTAATACAAATAGTGACAATAAAATAACAGCACAAGGCACAGCTATATATTTGAGTTCACTTAAAATAACTTGGATTCCCCATTCTGAAAAAAACTTTTCGATACCAATTGGTGATACTTTTATTATTCGATATGAAAAAAAATGTCTTGAATTCTCAAAAGGAATAAAAAAACCAACACCTTCTCCTCCTGTAGTCAGAGCATCTAAAACACCATGTGAAAATGTTGATACAAACAAAACAATCATAAAAACGAGTTTCCTTGTTTTTCCGAAGAAAAAAGATAACAAACCACTCCAAATCAAAGCAAACATTATAGAATGTGAAAACCCTCTATGACCAAAAGGATGTAGATATGGAATTCCAAATTTAAAAGCCAATATATCAAGATCTGGGAGTATAGAAGACCCTATTGCTAAAAACAATAATAATTTACTAGTTTTAGAATCTATAATTTTTGCAGTCGTATAAGCAACCAAACCATGACCAAAAATTGATGCCATTATTTTCTATCTTTTGTATCAATTATAATGGTTACTGGACCATCATTTAGTAACTCTACTTTCATATCTGCACCAAACTGTCCTGTTTGGATTGTTTTACCTAAATCTTGTTCGAGTTGTGTAACAAAATCCTTGTATAAAGGGATCGCCACGTCTGGTTTTGCAGCTTGAATATAACTTGGTCTATTTCCTTTTTTTGTATTGGCATGAAGCGTAAACTGACTCACAACAATAGCATCACCTTGAGTTTGTAGTAAAGACTCATTCATGACACCATTATCATCAGAAAAAATACGAAGATTGGTGATTTTATTGGATAGCCATTTAATATCGTCTTGTGTATCATCATTTACAATGCCCAGAAGCACTAATACTCCTGAATTGATATTAGCAATTTTTTGTCCTTCAATCGCTACTGAAGCCTTTGACACACGCTGAATAATCGCTTTCATAACTATTGATTATCCCAATTATCGGTTCGGTAATGTTCATCTTCACCTTCTAGAATTTGAAGATAACTTCGATATCTAGAATAAGAGATTTCATCATTATCTAAGGCCGCTTTTACTGCACACTTAGGCTCTTCAACATGGAGACAATTATTAAATTTGCAATCTTGTTTCAATTCAAAAAATTCTGGAAAATAATCGCCAACTTCTTCTTTATCCATATTAACAACACCAAACCCTTTAATCCCTGGTGTATCAATTATTTTAGCGTCAAAGCTTAAATCGAACATTTCGGCAAAAGTTGTTGTATGCTGCCCTTGACTATGTTGTGTAGAAATAGCTTTTGTTTTTAAATCCAAATTAGGCTCTATGATATTAACTAATGTCGATTTACCTACACCTGAATGACCAGCAAACATACTCACTTTTCCAATCATGAGTGCTTTTACTTTGTCTACATTTTTTCCTGTTTCTGCAGAAATCCCAATACATTCATAACCTATCTTTCTATAAACATGAGCTAAATATCGAACTTCGTCTAAAGTTTCATCATTATAGACATCAACTTTATTAAATAGCAAAATGGTTTTAATCGAATAGGCTTCTGCAGTGGCTAAAAAACGATCAATAAAACTTGTAAATGTTGGCGGATTGTCAATCGTAATCAATAAAAATACTTGATCGATATTGGAGGCGATAATATGTGTTTGCTTAGATAAGTTAACCGATTTACGAACAATATAATTGTTGCGATCATGAATCTTATGAATTACACCAGTAACATCATCGTTATTAGTTTCTAGCTCAAAATCTACAATATCACCAACAGCAATTGGATTGGTACTTTTAATTCCTTTTAAACGAAATTTACCTTTGATTCGACACTGATAAACAGTACCAAGATCTGTTTTAACTGTATACCAGCTTCCTGTAGATTTATAAACGAGTCCTGTCATTACGGCAAAGATGCTAATTATTTAGCATTTACCAATAAAAAAAGACCATCGGTTGATGGTCTTTTTTTATTTCTATAAGAATAAAACATATTAGTTTATTGACATACGTCCCAATTTATCTTGAGACTTTCGAGAAGAATAAATGATATATTCATTATTAGACTTTCTAAAAAACACTCTTGGTCTTAAAACCAATTGATGCTTTACAACATCGTCTTGATCTACACGTGTCATTTTCCCATTATCATCAAACATAACAGCTGCAGGAACAGCTTTATTATAATTCCCTAACCATTTAATATCTTCAATATCTGTAACACCGTAATTCTTAGGATTATCATTGAATAATACTGTCAATTGCCCATTCTCATAAATTGGCATAGCACTTAAATATTCAGGGCCTTTCCCTAAAACTCCAATTGGCACACTAACACTTGCACTAACAGTAAAATTAGAATTACCAGAAAATGCTGCAAAACCAATTGATAGTGTTGTATATGCTGCTTTTTGTTTTTTAGGAATCACATTTGACCAACCTATTGAACCATCAGGATTTATTGACGTTACAATAATCTCATTATTAATATAAGTTACTGGAGTAAATTGCAAAGGACCAATACCTGAACTTTTACCAACAATTACCAATTGATATTCTGACAACAAAATAAGTCCTCCATCTTCTTTTTGAATCAAGCTATGAGTCATATAAAGCGGCTTAACATCTTTCCCTTTTTTCGCTCTGCGCTCACCAATCAATTTAACTTTAGTATCATAATCAAACTCATTAAATTTTAATTGATCTACTGATTTTGTATTTACATCTACAACAGATGCATAGACCCCTTTAAGCTCTTTATTAGCTTTACCGTTTTTTCGTACACTTGAATAAAATCCAACCAATCTAATCTTACCATTTTCATCTGCTAGCATTTCACAATTAATAATTTCCTTATTTGTAAAGGCGATATCAATTACTTCTTTTTTAAATCCGTTAGCTGATTTAAAAGCATGAACTTGAAATTTTTCGTTATTCGTTTTTGTTTTTCTATCTCTATAACTTTCATTAATTACAATAAAAATATCATCGTTATAATTAACATCAAAATCAACAATATCAAACTCTAAATCTTTTCTATCATTAAATGGCACTTTTTCGATATACTCTGTAATAATATCAAGGTTGTTATCAATAAGTTTTACTTCATATTGAATAACTTCTTCCTTATCAAATAATGCAGCATGCAAAATTAGAAGTCGGTCACGACCAGGAGATTCTTTTATATAAAAAGCTCCTCTTTCACGTTTTTTAGTCACTTTAGTAGAAAATATTTTTTTTCTATTGCTTGTTAATTTTCCATCTTCGGAAATTTCAACGGCCAATAAATTAGCAACCTTTGCCTTTTTATCGTAAACACTACCAAGAATAAAAACCTTGCCATCTAAAACAGCTATTTCCTCAAATACCGGTTCTTTGTCTTTAAAATCTTTCATTTCGATTTCATTGGTTGAAATCAACGACATATCATCAGATTTAAAAACCTTAATATAGAATCCTTTTTTTCTAGTTGCTAAGGTGTAAATCTTACCATTAGCTTCACCAGCAATTCTAACAATTTTTTCTTTGTCAGCTTTTATTTCTTGTCCATGTGTAATTGAAATTGGCCCAATACTTTGTGCATTAACTATAAACGAGAGACCAACCATCATTAATAGGCACGTAATTTTTTTAATCATAAGTATTTAATCTTGTTGTTGGTGAAAGTATTTTCTTTCGCTAGCAAAAATAGCCTTTTAATTTACTTTTCAAATTTTATGAGTCATAATCTAAATTCTAATTGCTTTTTTAGAAGCAATTAGCTTACCGTTAGAAGCTATATTTATGATATACATTCCTGAGGGTTGATTTGACAAATCGACAATAATACTCGAATTGATTTTTTTGTACATTTCATTTAAAATAATACGTCCTGTTAGATCTGCAACTAAAATATTGACTTCAGAAAATTCTTGAATTGTTTTTAAGTAAAACACACCCTCTCTGGATGGGTTTGGATAAAGTTCAGAAACACCTGAAGGACTTTCTCTTTCATGAATACAAGTAAAATGACAAGTTGTACCACAATGTATTGTTCTGCTTTTAGAAGCAAATAGCATAACGGTTTCCAATGCTTCATAATCCTCCAGAACAATTTTTAGAGTTGTTTGCTTTCCAGCCAAAACAGTTTTGGTTTTATATCCTAAATAAGACACTTGTAATGTATCTGTTGACTTTGCTTTAATAGAAAAGTTACCCTGATCATCTGTAAACGCTCCTTTTGTTGTGTGTTTAACTATAATATTCACAAACGGCAATGCTCCATTTACATCTGAAATATGTCCTTTAATATGATGTTGTCCAAAAGACGACAAAGTAATTAGTGCTACAAATAAAAATAATAGTGATTTCATTGGTTGTGTTTGTTTTGGTTGCTTTATCAAACCTAATTAAAATGGCAGTAAGCTAAAACAAACAATGAGTAAAAGTGACGTTTCACTGAGTGAAAATCAAGAACTGAATAGGCAACATGAAACTTTAATATCTATAAAAGACACTTCACTTTAGCTTTTAGTCGTTTCACCTCTATTTTCATTTTAAAAGCTCATTTCATAAATACTTTTGTTGAAGAATCATGCGATATTGCTTGAAACAATGCTAAAATTTACAATGATGAATACATTACAAAACACATTAGGGATTAGCTTATTACTGTGCCTCTTTTTATTCCCTAACGAAATAATGGGGCAAAAAAGAAGTACTACAAAAAACAGAAGTGTAAAAACGGAAAGGACACATACCAATGATAGAGTAAGTTCTAATCACAATAGACATAATGATAGATACAGAACTCAACCAATACGAAGAAGTCCTCATTACAGATACCCTAGATATAGACGCGTTATAAGAACCTTACCTATACACCATGTAAGACTGGTTTATGGAGGATTATCATACTACTATTATTCAGGAATATATTATACTCTGTATGGCGATCAATACATTGTAGTTATGCCCCCTCGAGGATTTAGAATTACTGTATTACCCGTAGGTTATACTAGAATTGTTATAGGACCATCGGTTTATTTTTATCATTCAGGCATATACTATATTGAATCTACAATTAGTTCAACAGAAAACGAAGGAAACTACGAAGTATCTCAACCACCTGTTGGAGTCGTATTAAATGAAATCCATAAAGACTCTGAAGAAATTATTATTGATGGTAAGGTTTTATACCAATATAATAACGTGTTCTACAAAAAGAATATTACAATTGAAGGAAATACAACTTACGAAGTTGTCTACAGTATATCAAACAATTAATCATCTTAATATTAAAAAAAATGAAACATTCAATTCAATTTTTAATTCTTACTATTTGCTTTAGTATAAACACTAATGCTCAAAACGTAAAAGAAGCCATACAGAACACGAAACAAATACAGGAAGGGAAGAAAGACCTAGAACGTGACACAAAAGAATTGCAAGCTTTTATTGCTAAATTAAGTGTGTTTAATAGTGCTTTTGACATCAAGGATTCTAATAAAGTTAATGAACTAAAAGCTAATATTATTTCTGATATGGTAAGAGAAGTTGGACAAAGTAGTGAGAAAGCAAAAAAAGCCAGAAAAGAGATTGCACAAAGTTCGTCTGAGATACGCTCTGATAGACGTGAAATACGTGACAACAAAGACGACTCAAAAAAAGGACGCTTTGATAGACACGATGACAAAAAAGATATGGCGCGTGACCAAGCTAATAAGAGAGACGACAAACGAGATAGACGTGATGATATTAGAGACTTTGAACAACAAATAGCAAGAACTGAGCAACAAGCATCAATATTGAAAATATTAAAAAATTATAGGTTTTCATTTGACAACATAGATGCTACACTCATTAATAAAAAGCATATTTTAGATTTCGTAAATACAATGGAACAAGACATTGAAGCTACCAAAAGAGAGCTTGCCGAAGACAATAGAGAGCGTCGTGAAGATAGCAGAGAACGACGTGATGATAGAGACGAAAGAAATGAAAAGGACACCAATAAAAGACGACGAGACTGGTAATTCTTTTTACTAAATAAAAAACCCTTTACTGAATTGTAAAGGGTTTTTTATTTAGTAATTTATAAAGTCTTAATATTTTACATTCTTAATTTACATTGCCTTTAAAAGCATCTATTCTACCTTTAAGTAAACCTGCCCAATACGTCATAACACCTCTAGCATTACCATACTTACTAAACGTTTTAATATAACTTCTATTCTTTCGGTTATCTATTGCCTGACCAAGCACCTCACTCGTTTGAGAGTCTACAACTTTCATTTCTAAAGAAGCACCTCCTTTACCTCTTCCTGTTGCTGTGTTAACCGCTACACTTATAGGGAAAATATTTGAAAATAATTTCCCTGGAATAATTTCAGTTATTGCTATTTGAATTCGAGCAACATCATCTCCAGGCTGATCAACAATAGTGTAATTGGCACTTAGTTTTTTGATGATTTCAGCCTTAAAAAAACCTGTTAATTCGTTTAATTTCTCTTGATCTACTTTATTCCCTTTTGCTTTTTCACCAAACTTTGTTACAATATCATCAATCATAAATTTCTTGTATTTCCCTTTTTCGAAATTAGGATTGACATATGATAACATGGTTTGGTTTACTTCACCTTCTTTTAAATTATCATAATTATCCAAAAAGCCAGATTGACCAATCTTTGGACCGCATCCAAGAAATAGAAATACCATTGCACAAAACAAACATTTTAGCTCCAAAGAAAATAATTTCATAATTCAATAATAAATAAGGTTAAAAACAAAGTTACAAAATTTCACCTTGCTCATATAGACACTTCACTCTTAATTAAAGACATCTCACTTAATAATGAGACTTCACAAACACTTTATAAAGCTACATTTACGTAAGAAATCACTTAAAGACATAGCATTATGAAATTACTCAAATCAACTTTTAAAAAACAATTCAAACACATTATAGAACTTTTAAAAATCAAAAATAACAGTACAAGAAAGTCTTTTATTTTAAAACCTATTTATCAAAATGATGATGAAAAACAACTTTTCATTTAAAAAAATAATCCCTAACACATAACACAAGAAATCATGAAAACAATTAGTAAAGTAATCGGTTTGTTAGCACTATCAATCCTATTGACAGGATGCTCATCAGTTAAAGTTACAGATTCATGGAAGGATATTAAAACATCTCAAATAGGAAATAAAAACATTATGGTTTTAACTGAAAGTGAAAGCAATATGATAAGAACAACATTTGAAAAAGACATTGTCGAACAATTATCAAATAAAGGATACAACTCTTTTGAGAGTCATAAAATGTTTCCTGTAATTAACTTTAATGACATGCGTACAAATGAACAACTAAAGCTTTTTAAAGACGAACTCAGAAGTTCGGGGGTTGACATCGTATTAAAAACGGTATTAAAAGACACAAACGAATACACCAAAACTATAACAAATGAAAGTACCATATATTATCAAAACATGTATCCAGCATATTACTTTAATAGATATTATAGAGGATTTCACAGACATTATAAAACCGTTTATATTGATGTTGAGCCAAAAACGACAACTTTCACTAGCAAAGATTATGTTTTAGAAACAATTGTATATGACTTATCACAACCTGAAAGCATTCAATTATCAATAATCATTACTGTAATAGATAATCCAAAAGACTTAGAAAAAACATCTAAAGACTTTTCTAAAAAGCTAACAAAGGAGTTAATTAAATAAACGAGTAATAATCTCAAAACCAAAATCGTAAAAACAGATAAACCCTGATTGATTAATAGCGAATACATTTTGAGGCTGTCTTACAGGGTTGGACAGCCTCTTTTATTCAGTTTTAAATACCATTAAATAACATATTTTGACTAATTTACCAATTCATAAAATATTAATACGCACTCTAGTTTTGAACATTAAAAATGTAAAACAGTCTACTATATTTGCAATCGCTCTACTGGTATCTGCATTAATTAACTTACCGCGAGTATTAGAATTATACGATGTTGTTGATAATCTAGGCACCTCTTTTACGTCTGCTACAATTATAGACATTGTAATACGAATTTTAATTTTATTTATTTACAGCTGGATAGCACTTCAATTTAACACAAATTGGAAACATCGATATTTCAATTATGGTAAATTATTAAACACCGTTTTAATTATTTTAACCAATGTTATATTATTTTTCACAACCGTTTTAAGCTTTATTTTTATTCATCAAAAAGTCACTAATGAGCTTATGAATTCATCAGATAAAGGCTTGCTATATTTTGTGTACTTTATCATACTCATCATCCTTATTTTTATATCAAAGATCTTGAGGTTTCAAATTATTCATCAAGAAGATATTGCTGAAAAAGAGCTACTCAAACGACAAAGCTTACAAAACGAATTATCGGCTTTAAAAAATCAAATTAACCCACATTTCCTATTTAATTCTTTAAACTCTTTAAACTCTTTAGTTAGAGAAAACGAACAGGCTACAACTTTTGTAAACAAACTGTCTTATATGTATCGTTATATTTTACAAAGTGGGCAACAAGACTTAGTATCACTGCGTGAAGAACTAAAATTTTTAAACAGTTATATTTATTTAATTAAAACAAGATATAGAGACCGTTTTAGTATTGAAATACATATTGAAGATGTTTACTTAAATCAAGATATCCCAACATTGACGCTTCAATTATTAGTTGAAAACGCGATTAAGCATAATGAGATTTCTAAAGAAAACCCATTAGAAGTAACTATTTATGTCGAAAACGGTGAGTTAATCATAGAAAATAAAATACAGCCAAGATCAACTTTTATAGATAGCACTGGCCAAGGGTTAGCAAATATTGACAAAAGGTTCAAGCTATTAAAAGAGAAACAAATTAAAATTAGTAACGCTAACAATATGTTTAGAGTAAAACTACCTTTAAATTAATACATCATGAAAGTCGTCATAGTAGAAGATGAAATTGCAGCAAGCGAAAACCTTGCCTACTTATTAAACAGCATAGACCCTGAAATTGAGGTCATTAAAGTTTTGGATTCCGTGAAATCTGCTATCGCCTATTTTACTGAAGCATATGGAGCTAGTTTAATTTTTATGGATATACACCTCGCAGATGGTATAGCGTTTGAAATCTTTAAACAAATAGATATTAAAACGCCTATAATTTTCACTACTGCATATGATCAATATGCTATTCAAGCATTTAAAGTTAATAGCATTGATTATATATTAAAACCTATTAGTAAAGAAGAATTATCTGAAGCTATTGATAAATTCAAAACCTCTTATAAGACAACAAAAAAGGCGACTAACGATATTGATAGTTTGTTAGAGATGTTACAAACAAAAACAACTAATTATAAATCTACGTATCTAGTTCAAAAAAGGGATGAATTATTACCAATAAAAATAACAGACATCGCCTATTTTTATATTGATATTGGAATCGTAAAAGCGACTACATTTGATAACCAAACTTATATAATAAACAAAAAACTAGAGGATATAGAGCTTGAATTAAATCCCAGTAATTTTCACCGAGTTAATAGGCAATTCATATTGAATAGAGAGGCTATTGTCAATATGAAATTTTACTTCAATAGTAAACTCATTATAAATATCAATCCACCTTATGAAGATCGTATTATTGTAAGTAAAGCTAAATCAAATGAGGTGAAAAATTGGATAAACTCATAATTCATTTTACAACACATTAGCATAAGGTTATTTCACTTCCCTTTTAGGTCACTTCACTTTTATTTTTCATTTTAAAACATATACCCACAGTACTTTTGGGGTATAATTAAAACGAAAATATTATGAAAACTATCAAATCAATTTTAATCGGAATCTGTGTATTATCATTTATGACTGTAAATTCACAAAGCTTATCTCAAAAACAAATAGAAAGAAGAAACAATAAAGTAGCTTTATTTAGCACTCAAGAATTTTCAAATCTCCATATTTGGTTTTACAATAATGTACTTGATTTAAAATTAAGCAATGAAGTTGAAGAACAATATGGTCATATTATATCTAAGTACACATATAAAATGTCCCGTTTAGATGATAAAGACTCAGACTACACTTATGGTGAGATGGTAGAAAGAGTTCATTCATTAGTTCGTGAAATTAATATGGAATCAAAACCTATTCTTACAATTAAACAATACAATGATCATGCAAAAATCATGATTAACTTCAAACAAACAGTACTTAACAAGCTTGAATTTAAAAATTCACAAACCGTTAAATAATGAATAAAAATCAACTCATTAGAATAGTAGAACATATTGAAAGAGCGATTATTCTCATTCTATTATTCTCACTCTTAGCCGTAGTATTGTATTCGACTATCATATTTATTAGTTTACTATTTGGTGGAATACTATCTCAATATCAAGATTCCTTTTCTCCTAACAACATTTTAACTCATTTGCATAAAATATTTGGAAGCTTTATGCTCGTTTTAATTGGCATCGAATTAGTTCATACAGTAAAAATGTACTTAAAAGAAGATGTTGTTCATGTCGAAATCGTATTGCTAGTCGCTTTAATTGGCATCTCCAGACATGTTATCGATCTCGATTTCAAGCACCTAGAACCATTAACTCTTATAGGCATAAGCTCATTGATTATTGTATTATCAGGAGGTTACTATTTAATAAAAAAAGGAATGCGGTTAAGCAAATAAAAAAGCCTCACAAATTGTGAGGCCTTAAATTTATCCGTTAATAATTTTTTCTTGATGATTAATCGATTCCTGATGAATCGCTTTAAACATACGTAAGATAAACTCCTCACTTAGACCTTTTTCATCGCCTTCAAGTACCATTTTTCCCAAAATCTCATTCCAGCGTTTGCTTTGTAAAACAGCAACGTTCTTTTGTTTTTTCAAAGCACCAATTCCATCTGCAACCTTCATTCGTTTACCCATTAGCTCTATAATTTGATTATCTACAACATCAATCTGAGCTCTTAAATTATTGAGTTCTGTATTATATGCCGCTTCTGGATCAGATTCTTTTCTAATTCTTAAGTCCTCCATAATTTGAACCAATCTATTAGGAGTCACTTGTTGAGCAGCATCACTCCAAGCATTATCAGGATCTATATGTGTTTCTATCATCAATCCATCAAAATTAAGATCTAAAGCTGTTTGAGAGACATCAAAAATCATATCTCTTTTTCCTGTAATATGCGATGGATCACTAATTAAAGGTAAGTCAGGAAATTTAGTTTGCAATTCGATAGCAATCTGCCATTCTGGATTGTTTCGGTATTTAGATTTCTCATAAGTTGAAAACCCTCTATGAATTACTCCTAAATTTTTAATATCTGAAGACGCTAAACGCTCAATAGCCCCTAACCACAAAGGTAAATCTGGGTTTACTGGATTTTTCACCAATACAATTTTATCAGTTCCTTTTAAAGCATCTGCAATTTCTTGAACAATAAACGGACTCACAGTTGAACGCGCACCAATCCATAATAAATCGATATCATGCTCTAAAGCGAGTTCTACATGATTTCTATTCGCAACTTCCGTTGCCGTTTTCAATCCAGTTTCTGCTTTTACTTTTTGTAACCATTTAAGACCTAAAGCACCAACACCTTCAAAATTACCAGGACGTGTTCTAGGTTTCCATATTCCTGCTCTATAATAATTAACATCAGTATTTTTAAGCTCATGTGCTATTTTTAATACTTGATCTTCTGTTTCTGCACTACATGGTCCAGCGATAACTAATGGATGATTTAATCCCAAATCATCTAACCATGTTCTCATTTCTTTTTTATTCTCCATAATTTTCTATTAAGCAATTCCTTTTAATATGTCTTTGATATGATTTGTACTTTTCATCTCGTTATAAATCTCATCAAAATTATTAGACTCCATCAAAGTTTTAAACTGTTTTAAATTGTTGATATATTCATCAAGGGTTTCAATAACATTGACTCTATTTTGTTTAAAAATAGGAGTCCACATTTCGGGAGAACTCTTCGCTAAGCGCACAGTACTCTCAAAACCACTACCTGCCATATCAAAAATATCGCGTTCATTTTTTTCTTTTTCAATAACAGTCTTACCAAGCATAAATGAACTTATATGTGATAAATGTGATACATAAGCAATATGTTTATCATGAGCTTCAGGATTCATATATCGAATACGCATCCCTAAGTCTGAAAATAATTGCAAAGCTTTCTCTTGAAGCTTAAACATTGTTTTTTCAATCTCACAGATGATATTTGTTTTCTTCAGAAACAAATCTTTTATAGCTGCTTTTGGTCCAGAAAACTCAGTACCAGCTATTGGATGTGTTGCCAAAAAATTATGTCGGTTTTTATGATGCTCAACAGCATTGCAAACTGGAAATTTTGTAGAACCTACATCAATAACCAAAGTATGGTCTGCGATAAGATCTAAAATTTTTGGCAACTCAACAATCGCTTTATCAACCGGAATAGAAAGCACAACCAAATCTGCTTCAATCAAATCTTGATAGCTTGCTTTTTCATCAATTATATTGAGTTTTAAAGCTTCTTCAAGATGGTTCTGATTAGAGTCAATTCCGAAAATTTTAGCATTGTTATAGTTAGACTTAATGTCTAAAGCTAAACTCCCTCCTATTAACCCAACTCCTATGATATAAATTTTATTCATTGTTTTTATTTCAATCGCTCTAATGCTTCTTCTAATGCTTCTTCAGAAGCACATAATGATATTCTTATATACCTACTTCCGTTGCTACCAAAAATGGTTCCTGGTGTAATAAAAATTGATTTTTCTTTGAGTATCAAATCAATATATTCCTCTGCATCTAGATACTCTGGTAATTTTGCCCAAACAAATAATCCAGCTGCATTTTTATCATAAGTACAATTGAGGGCTTCTGCAATTTCCCATACAATCTTTCGACGATACTCATACACATTATTTAAACTTGAATACCACATGTCAGAACAGTTCAAAGCTTCAATTGCTCCTTTTTGTATCCCCAAAAACATACCAGAATCCATATTACTTTTCACTCGTAAGACTGCATTTATAAATTCACTTTTACCAAGTAGCATACCTACACGCCAACCTGCCATATTAAAGGTTTTACTTAGCGAATTTAATTCTAAACATACTTCGGAAGCTCCATTATATTTTAAAATACTTCTTGGGTATTTGTTCAAAATAAAACTGTACGGATTATCATTAACAATTAAAATACCATTGCGTTTTGCAAACGTAATTAGGTCTTCAAATAACTTATTAGTTGCTTGCGCTCCTGTAGGCATGTGTGGATAGTTTACCCACATTAATTTCACCTTATCCAAACCTCTCTTCTCTAATTCAATAAGATCTGGAAACCAGTCATTGTCTTCTGTTAAATCATAAAACACAGGAGTAGCACCAACCAAATTAGTAACCGATTTATATGTTGGATAACCAGGATTAGGGATTAAAACTTCATCCCCTTCATTTAAAAAAGCCATTGAAATATGCAAAATTCCTTCTTTACTTCCCATAAGTGGAAGCACTTCTGTTAAAGGGCTTAAAGGGACACTAAAATGGGTTTTATAAAATCCTGTAATCGCTTCTCTTAATTCGAGTATACCTTGATAACTTTGGTACTTATGAGCAGCTTCTTCATTAAAAGTTTCAACCAAAGCATTAAGCACGCGTTCTGGCGGATTTAAATCAGGACTACCAATTCCTAAATTTATAATTGGTTTTCCTTGAGCTTTTAATAGGCTTACTTCTCTTAGTTTTTTAGAAAAGTAATATTCCTCAACATCTTTTAATCGGTCAGCAATCTGAATCATAATCTTGCATTTTTATATTCTCCTAATACTTTGAAATCTTGAGCCATAATTTTCATTATAGATTTTGCTTTGTCATAATTTGAATAGGATTCAAAAGTTAAATCGACAAAAAAAGCATATTTCCAAGGTGTTTCAATTTTCGGGAGTGATTGTATCTTTGTTAAATTTAACTTACAATCACTTAATACGTTTAAAATAGTCGCTAAACTTCCTCTTTTATGGTCTAATTCAAATTTTACAGAAGCTTTATTGATTTCTACTATAGGTATTTCAGAATTTTTTGTCTTAACAATAAAAAAGCGTGTTTCATTATGCTTAATCGTTTGTATACTTTCCGAGATAATATTTAAATCAAATAATTTAGCAGCTAAACGCGATGCAATCGCAGCCACATTTTTAATTTGATGCTTCTGAATACGTTGTGCAACCTCGGCTGTATCTTTATCTTCAATTAATTTAATATGAGGATATTGTTTTAAAAATGTTTTACACTGCAATAATGCCATTGGATGTGAATACACTTCCTTAATATCATTAATGGTTTGGTTTGGTAATGCCATTAAATGATGTTGAATATCTAAATAATACTCGCCAACAATATGTAAACCATGATTATCAATTAGCGCATAGTTTGGGATAATAGAACCTGCAATAGAATTCTCAATAGCCATAATTGCGGCATCATTTTGTTGATTTAAAACACATTCAACCACACCATCAAATGTCAAACATTCATTGATAGATACAGGCTTATCAAAAAATTGCTGTGACACAATATGATGAAATGACCCTTTAATTCCTTGTATAGCTACAGATTTTATCATATAAAAAAAGTCCCGATTTTCATCGAGACTCATATTAAATTTATTTGTAATAAATTATACATATCATGCCTCTCCCTTTTTGCTAAAAAAGAAATAAAACCAATTAAAATATGTATGATTTAATGTGTTCATAATCATGAATTGAAGTGCTAATGTAATTATTATTTTAGAAAATCAAAATTGTTATAACATTTTTTTAGGTTTCACGTTTCAGTTTTAAAGAATTCATAATTTAAAGCAAGCCATTAGTAATTATTACTATTTTTGAGTAAAATAAATTAATTTATGTCTATTGAAGTTGAAAACATTTCTAAAATCTATGGGGAACAGAAAGCCTTAAATAATATTTCTTTTTCTGTTAACAAAGGAGAAATTGTAGGATTTCTTGGCCCTAATGGTGCTGGAAAATCTACGCTTATGAAAATCTTAACCACTTACATTAATGCGTCTGAAGGTGTTGCAAAAGTTAATGATTTTAATGTTGAAACAAATAAACAAGACGTGCAAAACAATGTAGGTTATTTACCCGAACACAATCCATTGTATTTAGACATGTATGTTAAAGAATATCTTGCTTTTAACGCTCGTATATACAATACACCAAAATCTAGAATAAATGATGTCATAGATTTAACTGGCTTAAGCCCTGAAGCTCAAAAAAAAATTGGACAACTTTCAAAAGGATACCGTCAAAGAGTTGGGCTTGCTAATGCATTACTTCACAATCCATCGGTTTTAATTTTAGATGAACCTACTACAGGATTAGACCCAAATCAGTTAGTAGATATAAGACATTTAATTAAAAATATAGGCAAAGACAAAACGGTATTTCTTTCTACTCATATTATGCAAGAAGTTGAAGCTATTTGCGATCGTGTAATTATAATTAACAAAGGACAAATTGTAGCTGATAAGAAACTTAAAGATTTGCGTAATGAGACAGAGCAAACAGTTATAGTTGAATTTGATTATCGTGTAGAAGATGCTTTTTTATTAAAACTCCCGAATGCCAAAACGGTTAAAAACACACATGATTTCATCTACGAAATCACATTTTCTACAACTAAAGACATGCGTTCTTACGTTTTCGATTTTGCTCATGATAATGAATTAAAAATCCTTCAGCTCAATCAAAAAAATGCGAGTTTAGAAAGTTTGTTTAGAACGCTAACTTCAGAGTAAATTATTCAAAAATAAGTTGTCCAGTATAAAATTGTTCAACATCAACTATTACTGGTGTATTAACCACAATAATATCACCTGTACTTCGTATTTCTCCAGTTAAAGAATGCTGGGCATTTATAATCATATCATTACTGCTTCGGTGAAAAACATCCACATCCTGAGCAATTAAATATCGTCCTTCAAATCGTGCATCACCCGAGAAGAACCTAACAGAAACAGAATTTGCTTCACCCGATATATAACAGGTAGATAGATTATTTACAACAACTTTAAAATTATTACAATCTATTTCTAAAATAAAATCACCATCTGTATTAACTTCATCCTCTTCGTTAAAATCTTCGGAAATCAATTCTAAACTATTATAACTTAAAACACCATCACTTCTTACGGGCAATCCTGAACCATTTCTAATTTCAGTAATATTTGGAGCACTTACAAACACCTTAGTAATACCGTAATCTCTAGTAATATTGCAAGCGTTATTGTTGTACAAATGAAGTTTGCCATTTTCTACCCTAACCTCAATATCATTCATTAAATACTCACCTGTTTGAACGGTTACTTTTTGAACAGAAGCCTCCTTTAGAACTAACTCTATACGCGGAAAAACCTTGATTTCAGAAAACACTTCGAGATCAAAATCTTTTTCAATAATATCTCCTGAATTTTGAAAACAATCTGGCACATTCTCTCCATTGCAGGATACTAATACAATTGCAAATACTATGTAAAGTAGTTTTCTCATAATCTTATACCAATTCCAAATTCTACTGCTTCGGCTTTTGCGCCATGAGATTTAAGCGTAATAGCTCCAAATATTTTATCGCCAAAATAGCGTTTTAACCCAATTCTATTATAAACTTGCCCTTCAAAATCATAAGGATAATACACATAATATCCCAATTGTGTAATAACAGACATTTTATTGATAAATAGTTCATGCCCAACAAAGATCCCTACACGTTTCCAATCTTCATTTCCTTTTACATTTAACTCCGGAAAAGCTACAGAATAAAAATAAATTAATTCTTCTAAAAACTTAGAAAAAAACACATCTGTCCCCAACTGTATTGCACTCTTTCGGTTTAAGCGTTTATCTACATAAGCCGATACGATATAAAATGGATATTGGCCAATACCAATAATATCACTTTCATTAACACCACTTCTAAAAGCGAAATTATATTTTATTTTTTCTTTATATTTTTTCTCTTCGGAAGAAGGAATATAATCAGGTTCATTAGCATAATCAAATAAATAATTAGTTCCTATATTGAAAGCTAACGTATTGGTAGACGTATTTGGCGCTCTAAAATTTGCATTAGAGTAATGCACAAGTGAAATACCGGCTTGAATACCAAAGCCCTTAACTATATTTTCTTTTTTATAATTGAACATCAAATAGGTTGAACTCAACAAATCTGATCCATAAGCGCTATTTCTAAAATTGGTAACCTTATCATAAGGATTGGTTGTATACGCTACACCTTGACCAATTCTAAAATTTAAATTCCGCTTGAAAAAGTAGAAATTATAATGTGCATATAATCCATAATTTTCTCCCAGAGTTTGATTTTTCAGATCCTGGTATACGAAAGAAAACCCCCAATCTGGATAATTGTATCGACTTTCCCAATCTTCAAAACCATACGTTTTTTTATTATAGCTTAATATAAGCCCTGAAGGGTGGTCTGTAATTAGATGTGAAATATCAGGATTATGCTGAAGAATCGATCCAGAAAATACATTAACATCTAGAGTAAATAAGCTAGGATTTTTGTCTTGAGTATATCCCAAAATAGTAAATACGCAAAAAACACAGGCAATGAAATGCTTCATTAAATTTAATTATGGGGCAAAAATAACAGAATATTTAAAACACCTGTGACGCAACTGCTTTTATATTGTCACTTTTTCCCATAGAATAATAATGAAGCACAGGAATCCCTGCTTTTTGTAATGCTTTAGATTGTTGTATACACCACTCTACACCAACTTGTCTTACCTGACTATTATCCTTACATTTTACTATTTCTACAATTAAATCTTCAGGTAAATCTACATGAAAACGATGCGGTATTAAATTTAACTGTTTCTTGGTTGCTATTGGTTTCAATCCCGGAATAATAGGCACAGTAATCCCTTCGTTTCGACATTTATCAACAAATTTAAAATACTTCTCATTATCAAAAAACATCTGTGTTACAATATAGGCTGCTCCATTTTTAATTTTCTTTTTCAAAAAATGGATATCACTATCCAAATTTGGCGCTTCGGTGTGTTTTTCAGGATAAGCTCCAACACCTGTACAAAAATTAGTTTCAGAGCAATTTTGAAGCTCTTCATCTAAATACAAACCTTTATTTAAATCCGTAATTTGACTTACCAATTCACTTGCATAGTGATGTCCCTCTTTTTCTGGCTTAAAATAAGTCTCTGTCTTAACAGCATCACCACGAAGCGCCATAACATTATCAATACCTAAAAAATCAAGATCGATTAAAAAATTCTCGGTATCTTCTTTTGTAAATCCACCACACAAAATATGTGGTATTGCATCTACACTATATTTGTTTTGTATTGCAGCACAAATCCCAACCGTTCCTGGTCGTTTTTTTACAATTTGTTTTTTTAATAACCCACCACCAACATCTTTAAAAATATATTCTTCTCGATGGTAAGTGACATCGATAAATGGTGGTTTGAATTCCATTAATGGATCTATATTATCAAATATAGATTGAATATGTTGCCCTTTTAAAGGCGGTAAAATTTCAAATGAAAACTGGGTCGTTCCGTTCGCTTTTTTAATGTGCTCTGTTACTTTCATATCATGGTGTTCATATAAAATTTGCTGCTAACAAAGACGCTGTCATTAACAACAGTAATTGTAAAGCAAATCTTAATTCTACTTTATACTTTTTCATAATTCTGTTACGATTAAATTCATTACAAGAATATTGCTTTAGGTTTTCTAAACTATTAGCTAATTTCAAAGAAATTGTTAAGTTTCTGCGAGATTTGGATTTAACCATTTTCTAGCATCGTTTTCACTAATATGCCTACGTTTTGCATAATCTTGCAATTGATCTTCAGTGATTTTTCCTAATCCAAAATACTTAGCTTCTGGATGTCCAAAATAATAACCACTGACACTTGCAGCAGGCCACATCGCTAAATTCTCTGTTAACTTAACACCAATATTATCTTCAACGTTTAAAAGGTTCCAAATTGTTTTTTTCTCTAAATGGTCTGGACATGCTGGATAACCAGGAGCTGGACGAATCCCTTTATAACCGTCTTTAATCAATTCAGAATTGGTTAAATTTTCATCTTTAGCATAATTCCAATATGTGGTTCTCACTTTTTCATGTAAAAACTCTGCAAAGGCTTCAGCCAAACGATCAGCTAAGGCTTTAATCATAATAGAATTATAATCATCATTATCGGCTTCAAACTGTTGTGCTAATTCTTGTGTTCCAAAACCTGTAGTCACGCAAAAAGCTCCTATATAATCTTGTTTTCCAGAATCTTTAGGGGCAATAAAATCACTCAAGGCGTAACTTGGAATACCATTTCTTTTTTTTAGTTGCTGTCGAAGTGTTAAGAATGTAGCCTCAATATTTCCTTTTTCATCATAAACTTCAATATCATCGTCGTTTACTGAATTTGCATAAAACAATCCAAAAACAGCTTTGGCTTTTAATAGTTTTTCATCAAAAACACGTTTGAGTAAATCTTGAGCGTCTTTAAATACATCTGTTGCTTGTTTACCAACAACAGCATCTCTAAGAATATCAGGAAACTTTCCATGTAAATCCCAACTTCTAAAAAACGGACTCCAATCGATATAAGCTTCTAATGTCATTATATCAAAATCATCTAAGATTTGAACCCCTAAATGTTTAGGTTTCGCTATGTTAGTAGCCTTCCAATCAATTTGAAATTTATTGTTTCGTGACGCTTCAATTGAAATAAACTCTTTACGTTTCCCTCTTGATAAAAACTGCTCACGGAATGCGTCATACTCTTGACGGATTTGCTTTTTATAAACCTTATTATTTTTTTGCAACAAATTACCAACCACAGTAACTGCTCTAGAAGCATCATTAACATGAACAACTGTATGATTGTAATGCGGTGCAATTTTAACCGAAGTGTGTGCTTTTGAAGTGGTGGCACCACCAATGATTAATGGCATATTTAAATTCTCCTTTTTCATAGCTTTAGAGAGGTATACCATTTCATCTAATGATGGTGTTATTAAACCACTTAAACCAATAATATCAACATTCTCATTAAGAGCAACATCAATAATTTTCTCTGGTGAAACCATCACACCTAGATCGATAATTTCATAGTTATTACAACCTAAAACAACACTCACTATATTTTTACCAATATCGTGAACATCACCTTTTACAGTTGCCATTAAAATTTTACCTGCAAATTCTTGTTTCCCATCTTTTTCTGCTTCAATAAATGGTTGCAAATAGGCAACCGCTTTTTTCATGACACGAGCAGATTTAATTACTTGAGGCAAGAACATTTTCCCGCTTCCAAAGAGATCTCCAACGACATTCATTCCTGTCATCAAATGCCCTTCAATAACGTCAATAGGCTTAGCTGAAGTCAATCGTGCTTCTTCAACATCCGCTATGATAAATACATCAATCCCTTTAACAAGACTATGTGTGATTCGTTCTTGTAGTGGTGTATTTCTCCACTCTAAAATTTTGGTTGCATCTTCTTTTTTATTGCCTTTTACGGTTTCCGCAAAGTCAAGTAATCGCTCGGTTGCATTATCGCTTCTATCAAAAAGAACAGCTTCAACAAGCTGTAATAGATCCTTCGGAATCTCATCATAAACCTCTAATAGTGTTGGATTAACGATTCCTAAATTCATTCCATATTGAATCGCGTGATATAAAAAAGCAGCGTTAATGGCTTCTCGAACCGCCGTATTTCCTCTAAATGAAAACGACACATTACTCACACCTCCTGAAACATTAGCATAAGGTAAGTTTTCACGAATCCATTTTGTCGCCTTAAAAAAATCTAAAGCATTTAAGCGATGTTCATCCATTCCTGTAGCCACAGGAAAAATATTAGGATCAAAAATGATGTCTTGTGGTGGAAACTTAACTTCATTAACTAAAATATGATAAGAACGTTTGCAAATATCAATTCGTTTTTGATATGTATCTGCTTGACCAAGTTCATCGAATGCCATAACGATAACAGCTGCGCCATAGCGCCTTACAAGCTTAGCCTGTCGGATGAATTCATCTTCACCTTCTTTTAAACTAATAGAATTGACGACACATTTTCCCTGAGCAACTTGTAACCCAGCTTCTATAATTTCCCATTTAGAACTATCAATCATTAGCGGAATACGAGCAATATCTGGCTCTGAAGCAATGAGGTTTAAAAATTTGATCATCGCATACTTTCCATCAAGCATCCCTTCATCCATATTGACATCGAGAATCTGTGCACCTCCTTCAACTTGATCTCTTGCAACACTTAACGCTTCATCGTAATTATCTTCTTTAATTAATCTTAAGAACTTTCGAGACCCGGTAACATTAGTACGCTCTCCAATATTTATAAAATTACTTTCTGGGGTAACCACTAAAGGTTCAAGACCAGATAAGGTAAGATATTTTTTACAGTCACTGTCTCTCATTACACGTGTAGTTTAGTTACTCTTGGCTGGTATTTTTTTGCAACTTCGGCAATGGCTTTAATATGGTCTGGGTTTGTTCCACAGCAACCACCAATAATATTTATTAACCCATCTTGAAGGTAATCTTCTATTAACATTTGCATTTGTTGTGCAGATTGATCGTACTCACCAAATGCATTTGGTAAACCTGCATTTGGATGCGCAGAGGTATAAAACGTTGTCTCTCGTGATAATCGTTGTAAATATGGTTTAAGTTGTTCAGCTCCTAATGCACAATTAAACCCAACACTCAACAAAGGAATATGAGATATGGATGTTAAAAAGGCCTCCACAGTTTGTCCAGATAGTGTTCGTCCTGAAGCATCTGTAATTGTTCCAGAGACCATAATTGGAATATCTATTTGGCGTTCTTCTTTAACTTCCTCAATAGCAAACAGAGCTGCTTTAGCATTAAGCGTGTCAAAGATTGTTTCTACTAAAAGCATATCGACACCTCCATCTACCAAAGCTTCAACTTGTAGTTTATAAGCTACTCGTAGTTCTTCAAATGTTATCGCCCTGTATTCTGGTTTATTAACATTAGGAGACATACTTGCCGTTTTATTTGTTGGTCCAATACTTCCTGCTACAAAACGAGGTTTTTCAGGGTTTTCATAAGTAAATTGTAATGCAACATCCTTTGCTATTCTAGCTGATTGGTAATTAAGTTCATATACCAAATCTTCCATGTTGTAGTCTGCCATGGCAATCGTAGTACCTGAAAAGGTATTGGTTTCCACAATATCGGCTCCTGCTTCAAAATAGAGCTTATGAATCTCGGCAATAGCGAGAGGCTGTGTTAAGGACAATAAATCGTTATTTCCTTTTAATGACGTAGGATAATCCTTGAAGCGTTCACCTCTAAAATCTTCTTCCGAAAATTTATAGCGTTGCAACATAGTACCCATAGCTCCATCGAGCACTAAAATTCGTTTTGATATTTCTTCTTGAATTGTGCTCATAATTATTATAAAGCTTGTCTTAAATCATTAATCACATCTTCAATCGTTTCTAATCCAACCGAAATTCTTACTAAACCATCAGTAACACCAACTTCTAATCTCTCTTCTTTTGTAAGTTTAGCGTGAGTTGTCGATGCTGGGTGTGTTACTATAGTTCTCGTATCACCTAAATTAGCAGATAATGAGCACAACTGAATATTATCTAAAAACTGTCGCCCAGCTACTATACCACCTTTGATTTCAAAAGCGACTACATTACCTCCTAGTTTCATTTGCTTTTTTGCTATGTCATATTGCGGATGCGAACTTAAAAACGGGTATTTTACCATGCTAATTTTTGGATGAGCTTCTAAAAACTCAGCAACGTTTAAAGCATTCTCGCAATGCTTGTCTACTCGAACCGCTAGGGTTTCCAAACTTTTAGACAATACCCAAGCATTAAATGGAGATAACGCTGGACCTGTATTTCTCGAAAACAAATAAATCTCTCTAATTAAATCTGCTTGTCCAACGGTAACACCTCCTAAAACACGACCTTGACCATCAATTAATTTTGTAGCCGAATGAATCACTAAATCGGCACCAAAGTCAATTGGATTTTGCAAATATGGAGTCGCAAAACAATTATCAATGACTAATATTATATTATGCTGTTTTGCAATTTGACCTAAACGTTCCAAATCAAGAATATCGACAGCAGGATTTGTTGGGCTTTCAGCATATAGAATTTTTGTATTTGGTTGAATTAAATCTTCAATAGCATCTAAATCATTAACATTAAAATAGCTAGTTTGAATATTCCATTTTGGAAAAAACTTAGTAAACAATGTATGTGTTGAGCCAAAAACACTTCGCGCAGATACAATATGATCTCCTGTATTTAGTAATGCGGCAAAGGTTGAAAACACAGCAGACATTCCTGTTGCGAATGCATGACCAGCTATGGCTCCTTCCATTTTACAAATTTTTTCTACAAACTCAGAGGTATTTGGATTTGTAAATCGACTATAAATATTGCGCTGTTTTTCTTCAGAAAAAGACGCTCTCATATCTTCAGCATCTTCAAAAACGAAACTAGATGTAAGATATAATGGTGTAGAATGCTCCAGAAACAATGATCGTTCTGTTTGTGTTCTAATAGCTTCAGTTTCAAAATTTTTATTGTTCATTTCTTAATTTAAGTGGTTTGAAAGTTTAATAATATCAGATAACAATCCTCTTGCTGTTACTTCTTTTCCTGCTCCTGCACCTTGAATCACCAATGGCTGTTCTCCATAAGATTTAGTAAATATTTCAAAAATAGAATCTGCCCCCTTAAGCTGGCCTAATACCGAATTCTTGTCTTCGGAAATGAGCTTCACTTCTAAAGTTTCATTTGCAACATCTAACTCGCCTACATATCGTAATACAGATTCTTTTGGCAAACTTGATTTTCGCTTTTGAAAGGGTTGATCTAACTCTTTTATTCGCGATTTAAATTGATGCAAAGTTGTCTTTCCATTAAGTTGCTTAGGCACTAAAGATTCGATATTTACATTCTGAAATTCCACCTTCAAATTTAACTCTCGAGCCAAAATCAATAATTTTCTTGCAACGTCATTCCCCGAAAGATCTTCACGAGCATCTGGTTCTGTCAATCCTAATTTTGAAGCTCTAGAGAGTACTTTAGAAAACAGTTCCTTTTCTGATGAAAATCGATTAAAAACATAACTAAGTGATCCAGAAAATACACCTCTTATTTTTTGAACTTCATCCCCAGAATTATAAATGTTTTTCACAGTTTCAATGACTGGTAGTCCTGCACCTACATTGGTTTCATATAAAAATTTCTTGTTATACTTCTTTAGGTTTTGACGTAAATCTTCATAGAAATCTAATTCTAAAGTGTTCGCAATTTTGTTAGCTGAAACAATATGAAACCCAGCTTTGACAAACTTTACATAATGCTGAACAAAACTAGAACTAGCAGTTGCATCAACAACAATGAGATTCTCATATTTTTTTTCTTGTATATAGTTTAGAACATCTTCAATTTTATATGGAACAGAAAATGTACTAAAATCACTTTCCCAAGAATTAGAAACTGTTTTATCTTCAAAGAATACTAATTTTGAATTTGCGACAATTGGAATTCTTAAATCGATTGCTTCTTGTTTTTTAAATTGCGTTCTCGCTTTATTTATCTGACCAATCAATGTACTGCCAACATTACCTATTCCGAATATGACTATATGTATCTTTTTCATTTTTAGTACGTTTGTTTATTTTAAAAATTGGGTTTAATATTTTTTTTAATTGCTCATATTCTATTAAAAAGGCATCATGACCATGAATAGATTTTATTTCTGAAATGCCTACCTCGTGTTTCATTAATTTTAAATCAACATAAGTATCCCAGTTTTCCTCTGATTTAAAAAAAAGATCACTAGGAATCGTAACAATATGAATATTAGAATTTATAGCACTTACAACTTCACTAAACGTTCCTCTGTTTTTAGTAATATCTATAGTTTTTAAAATTTGATTCATCAATTTATATGCAGATAAATGAAATCGTTGGTTTAATGCTTTTCCATGATGATCTAGCCAACTTTCAACATTAAAATGTGCTTTAGACAGTTCTGTTCGTTGAAATTTATTAGTAAAGGATTCTGGAGTTCTATACAAAGTCATTGCATGCATTCTTGCATCTACTAAAGGTGTAATAGAATGGTTTAAAATTGAATCTTGTATATGGCAATTGGCAATTAACCAATCTGTAGATTTCCAATCGCTAGCCACAGGAATTAAATGCTCAATTAAATTGGGCTTTAAAGCTGCAAGTTCCCAAGCAATTCCTCCTCCAATAGATCCTCCTATAACTGCAAAAAGCTGGTTAATTTTAAGTTGCTTTAAACCTTCAGCAAAGAGTTCGGCAATATTACACGCAGTAAAGTCTTTATAATTTTTAATAAGATGCTCATCAATAGCATCAAATCCATTTCCAGGGATATTGAATGCCAAAATGGTAAACTGATTGGTATCAATACATTTATTCTCACCAATTAAATCATTCCACCAACCTGTTTTTCCACAAACATTAGAATTCCCTGTCAATGCATGATTTACTAAAACAATTGGTGCTTCATGCAGTGGTTTACCAAAGAGTTGATAGGACAATCGAATATTTTGAGATACTCCAGAAGTAAGATTAAAATTTAAAATTGTTAGGTGTTTTAATGACGTCATTTTAAAAGTTTTAATAGTTATAGATACCACACATAAAAATTATGCGTAGCATCTATTTGAACACTAGTTAAGATGCGCTATGCAAAAATTGTTTTTTTAACCACATCAAAAGCTTCTTTTAAATCGGCCTTTAAATCGTCTACATTTTCAATACCAACAGATAAACGAATCAAATCTTTCGTAACACCTGTAGCTTCCTGAGCTTCATTACTCAATTGTTGATGTGTTGTACTTGCAGGATGAATAATTAAAGATTTAGTATCTCCAATATTCGCCAAAAGCGAAAATAGCTTTGTAGCATCTGCTATTTTCTTAGCAGATTCATAGCCACCTTCAACTCCAAAGGTCACAATACCACTTTGCCCTTTTGGCAAATATTTTTTCGCTAAATATTTGTATTTACTTGTTTCTAATCCAGGATAGTTAACCCAATTTACTTCTGGTTGTTCTTGTAACCATTTTGCTAATTCTAGTGCATTTTCACTATGTTTTTTGATGCGCAACTCTAAAGTTTCAAGGCCTTGAATAATTTGAAATGCATTAAATGGGCTCAATGCTCCGCCATAATCACGAAGACCTTCTATTCTAATTTTCGTAATAAACGCTGCTGCTCCAATAGCCTCACTATAAACTAAACCATGATATCCAGCTGAAGGCTCATTAAATTCTGGAAATTTACCATTGGTCCAATCAAACGTTCCTGCATCAACAATAATACCTCCAAGAGATGTTCCATTTCCGTTGATATATTTTGTTAATGAGTGGATCACGATGTTTGCTCCATATGCAATTGGATTTAATAAATAAGGGGTCGCCACTGTATTATCAACAATAAGTGGCACTTTATGTGATTTAGCTTGCTTAGAAATTGCTTCTATATCTAAAACATCAAGTTTAGGATTCCCTAAAGATTCTACGAAAAATGTTCTCGTATTTTCTTGAGCTGCTTTTTTAAAATTTTCAGGATTAGAAGGATCTACAAATGTTGTCGTAATTCCGTGTCTAGGTAAGGTTACACTTAATAAATTATAAGTCCCACCATATAGACTATTAGAAGCCACAATATGATCCCCAGCCTTTAAAAGTGTTAAGAGTGTTGTTGAAATAGCTGCAGTACCAGAAGCAGTTGCAACTGCTGCAATACCACTTTCAAGAGCTGCAATTCGCTGCTCGAGAATATCGTTTGTAGGATTGTTTAAACGGGTATATATAAACCCTGGAACGGAAAGATTAAATCGTCCAGCTGCATCATCTGAATCATCAAAGACATAAGCTGTAGATTGATAAATTGGAACGGCACGTGTTCCTCCATTTTGATTAACATCGTGTCCTGCATGCAATGCTTTTGTTGCAAATTTTTGTGTACTCATTTTTCTAATTTTTGAATTAATAAATAAATTAAACCAAAAGTCAAATGCGCTTAAAAAGCGTACTTAATAGAAAAATGTTATAAGAAAATACGTGATTACAGATGAGTAATTACGTTTGAGTTATCTATCCAAATTCGTGATAAATGAATCACGCTTTTAAGTAGAATTTAGCACCTTCTTAATTGCTTAAGGGTTGCTAAGGCTTCATCGGGTCTAATCCCTCCGCCTTTCTTGATAACATTTCAGTAAGTTATTGAACTTTGTGAGCACAAATATTGCAACAGAAAAATTACAATTCCAAATTTATTTTTATTTTTTTTGAAATTCTTTTTTAAAAAAAACATGTTATGCTAATGAATCTAGCTATTCATTTTTAGATATTTCCCCCTGACAACCTGACCAACAGGCACATTTTGGATTTTACTTTCTAACCAAGAAATAATATCTAAATATAAAAATGCGCGACGCTCGTAAGGATGGTCTTCATACGTTTTTAAGGTTTTAAGCAACTCTTTAAAAGCCTTTTTAATGTCTTGTGGGTAAATATCTTGCAAGCTTCTAATGAATTTGATCATCTCTTTTTGAACTTCATATAGATCATTTATTTTAAGTAAATACTTATAGGTATTTCTCAATAAAGTTTCGATATGATAATCTAAACCTGCTTCATAATGAGCTACCAAATTAAGAACTCGAGCAAAGCATTGTAAGTCTTCTCGCATCAACAATGACTTATTAGAAATAATTTTATCTAAATAGGAAATGCATTCTTTATTATTTCCTACTCCAAAATGCAAACTGGCAAATTTGTAATAAAAAATCATTGTATGATGTTCGTCTAATCTATTTTTAAAGGCGTTTAGTTCTTTTTCTATCTTCGGAATAATTTTTACTCCATCATCAAAACTCCCATCAATGAAATATAAATTAATCGAATTGAGGTTTAGATAAAGAAAAGTTAATGCTTCTACATTTTCATCCTTCGGAAAGCTTTTTTTAGCAATTACATTCTGAAATTTCAAAAGCGTATCCTGAAACTTGCTTTTATTACCAATAAAAAACAGCGTTTCTAAGAGGTAATTATTTCCTTTAAGAAAAAAAACAGGATTAAGTTTTACCATTTCAGGATGTTGATAAAATAAATCAACCCATTTTGAAGCATATTTATAACAATTTTTAAAATCTTGAAGCAAGAAACTATACCATAAATACACATTATTAAGCCACAATTTTTCTCGAAATCCTAAGTTTTTAATATCATATTCTGGAAGTCGGCTTTTAAAATACACCGTAACCTGCTCACTTTCAGATTCATTTTTTACATAACCAGTTTTTAAAATAATACTATAGAGCTTAAGTGATAAATTTGAGAGTTTACTAGCGATCACGTTAAGAGAACTAAGTTCTTTTGCTTGGATGGTTAACTCATCTGCCCTTCTACCAATACTTCTTGTTATATACTGAGATTCGATAATTTTTTCAAGTTCTACAATTTCATATGCAAGATTTTTTTCTTCATTCAAAATTGCAATTTCTTTAGACTTATCAAGAATTTTTAGACTTTGTCTATACAAGCCCTTATGATATAAAATAGAAGCAAAATCTAGCTGCTCTCTAATTTGCGAACGAATATTTTGATGTGAAGGATTCAATTTCAAGCTAATCAAAATCTGCTTATACAAATGTGCTTTAACATTTGCTAATTGCTGTTTTCTTACAATTCCCGTTTTCAAAATTGCGGTTTCATCATAAACAGAGGTTTTATCTAAAACATTAAAAAGATTCAAGAATTTAGAATCTTGATTCACATCTAATCGTCCAACATACAATTTAAATTGACGCTTCTCAGATTTAGTCAAGGATTTGACTAGTAAAAATAAATTATCTTTTTGATCTTTAGCCATCTAGCAAAAAACAGTTATAGTCTTGATTATCAGTTTTTAAACCTTAAAAAACACACTAAACATCGTAAAATATTAATACGCAGGAATTAAAACATATATCCAAAGTATAAATTCGTAAGACAATAGAAAAATAAATTTCAATAAAATGTCCGATAATAGCACACAATTTTTTGATACAACCTTAAGAGATGGTAAGCAAGTTCCAAGCTGTAAATTCAATATAAATCAAAAACTGGCTATAGCAGAACAACTAATCTCTTTTTAGTAAGAATCTCATTTAGGTTTTTAATACAATCTATTTTGAAAACCATTTACTAAGTTCGTTCTTTAATTCCATTTATTTTATCGAAAGAAGCGATCATACCCTGAATTAAAGACGAACTTAACCCTTTATGCTCCATTTCGTTTAAACCTTCGATTGTACAACCTTTAGGTGTAGTAACTTTATCTATTTCTTGTTCTGGATGATTTCCCGTAGTAATTAATAAGCTTGCTGCACCTTCACAAGTATGCATGGCAAGTTTTTGTGCTTCTTGGGCATCGAAACCCAATTGTATCGCTGCTTGTGTTGTTGCACGAATTAAACGCATCCAAAAAGCAACTCCACTAGCACAAACTACTGTTGCAGCTTGCATTTGTTTTTCTGGGATAATTAAAGTTGTCCCTAAAGCATCAAAAATCTTACGAGCTGTATTTAGTTTTAATTGCGCTTTTTCGTTACTACAAATACAAGTCATAGACTTCCCAACAGCTATCGCAGTATTTGGCATGGCTCTAATAACTGCATGCTTATCACTAATAATAGCTTCAATTTTTTCAATTGAAAACCCTGTTATAGTTGAAATCACAGTATGTTCTGGAGTAATATACGCCTTGTTTTTACGCAATACCGCAGTAAGATGATTAGGTTGGACTGCAAAAATAAGCACATCCGAATTCGTAATCGCTTCAATATTATTGGAAGTAATAATAACTTGTTTATTCGTGATTAAACTCTCAAGTGTATTGATATGTCTTTTAGTTAAATACAATGAGGTTATAATATTGTTAGACAACAAACCTTTAGCAATAGACAATCCTAAATTACCTGCTCCAATAATTGCAATTTTCATAAAAAATTAGTGTTTATTTCCTATTAAAACCGGCTATAACAAAGCTATTCTAAAAGGAAACTCATTAATATTAATCTAGGTTTCAAAAATAAAAAACTTATTGATGATTATTATATTTTACACACTCTCATTTTGATTCTTTCTCAGTAAAGAAAACCCCGTCTATTAAAATACTAACCTAACAATTGAATTATCAAAACAGAACTGTTATTAAAGGTTAATAGTATTCGCTGTTAAATTTCAAAAAAACCTACACCAAAAATTGAAATAAATCAGGTTTATCATTTAAATAATCACCATAGAAATTATGGAGCTTCATTTTTGTAATTAAAGGCGACAAATGGCTAGGGTGTTTTAATTCTAATCCAACTACAGCGACATCGTTTTCTCTATTAACTTTTTTTGTGTATTCAAAATGAGTAATATCGTCTGTAGGTCCTAAAATTTCAGCTACAAATTCGCGTAATGCACCCGCTCGCTGCGGAAACTTTATTATAAAATAATGCTTAAGATTTGCATACAACAGCGCACGTTCTTTAATTTCTGGCGTACGCGTGATATCATTGTTACTACCACTAACAACACACACTACATTCTTTTCTTTTATATCTTCAGCATATTGTTCTAAAGCGGCAATACTTAGAGCACCAGCAGGCTCAACAACGATCGCTTCTTTATTATAGAGATCTAAAATGGTTTGGCATACTTTTCCTTCATGTACTAAAAGAACATCATGCAATGTTTCTTTACAGATTTCAAAATTCAAATCTCCAACACGTTTTACAGCTGCACCATCAACAAAATTTTCGATATATCGTAATGCTGTATTCCTGTTATTTTTAATAGATGTAGACATTGAAGGCGCGCCTTTTGGCTCAACTCCTATTATTTTAGTTAGAGGCGACAACACTTTAAATACCGAGGATAATCCCGCAGATAAACCACCACCTCCAACTGGCACAAAAATATAATGAATTGGATGTTGTTTTGCTTGGTCTATAATTTCTAAACCAACTGTTGCTTGACCTTCAATTATTTTTTTATCATCAAAAGGATGAATAAAAGTTTTATTTAATCGTTCGCATTCTTGCATCGCTGCATGATAAGCATCATCAAAAGTATCGCCAATTAAAACCACATGAATATAGTCTTCACCAAACATTTTAACTTGTTCTACCTTTTGGTTTGGCGTAGGTGAAGGCATAAAAATTGTGCCTTTAATTTTTAATAACTTACAAGAAATAGCAACACCTTGTGCATGATTCCCTGCACTTGCACATACAATTTCATTTTCAATTTGAACAGCATCTAAAGACGATATCTTATTATAAGCACCTCGTATTTTATAAGAACGTACTTGCTGTAAATCTTCGCGTTTAAAATAAATATTTGCATTAAACTGCTTAGAATACTGAACATTTTTAATTAAAGGTGTTACCGAAGCAATGCCTTTTAATTTATTTGCCGCTGTTTCCACAGCTTTTAATGTGGGTTTATATGTGGTTTGAATTTCCATATTAGACTAAAACTGAAGTCTCTACTTTAGCATCCGTTTTAATTATTTTCATAGCAGTCATAGCCTCACGTAACCGTTTCCCAACGGCTTCGATAGGATGATTTCGTATCGCATCATTTATAGCTATCAATTCAACATTATCAACAGCATTAGATTTAGAAAACGATTTCCCAATGATTGATGTGTCTACTGTTTTCATAAAATCGGCCAATAATGGTTTACAAGCATGATCAAATAAGTAACACCCATATTCTGCTGTATCAGAAATAACACGGTTCATTTCAAACAGTTTCTTTCTCGCTATAGTATTCGCTATAAGGGGCAATTCGTGTAAGGATTCATAATAAGCAGAATCTTCGATTATACCAGCACTTACCATCGTTTCAAATGCTAACTCAACACCAGACTTTACAAATGCTACCAACAATACTCCATTATCAAAATATTCTTGTTCGCTAATATAGTCTGTTGCTACTGTTGTTTTTTCAAATGCTGTTTCTCCAGTCGCTGCTCTCCATTTCAACAAATTAACATCTTCATTTTTCCAATCTTCCATCATGGTTTTAGAGAAATGACCAGATATTATATCATCCATATGTTTTTCAAATAGTGGCTGCATGATATTTTTCAATTCTTCAGATAATTGATAAGCTTTTATTTTTGAGGGGTTTGATAATCGATCCATCATATTCGTAATTCCACCATGCTTTAACGCTTCGGTAATTGTTTCCCAACCAAACTGAATTAATTTGGCCGCATAATTAGGTTCGATACCTTGCTCTACCATTTTATCAAACGATAAAATAGCTCCTGTTTGTAATAAACCGCAAAGAATCGTTTGTTCTCCCATTAAATCAGATTTTACTTCAGCCACAAATGATGATTCTAAAACGCCTGCTTTATGCCCTCCAGTTGCAACAGCATAAGCCTTTGCTTGTGACCAGCCTTTATTTTCCGGATCATTTTCTGGGTGTACAGAAATTAATGTTGGAACACCAAATCCACGTTTATATTCTTCGCGAACTTCAGTTCCAGGGCATTTTGGTGCTACCATAATTACAGTGATATCCTTACGGATTTTTAGTCCTTCTTCTACAATATTAAACCCATGAGAATAACTTAATGTTGCCCCTTTTCTCATTAACGGCATAATGGCTTTCACAACATTAGTATGTTGTTTATCTGGCGTTAAGTTTAATACCAAATCCGCTGTAGGAATTAATTCTTTATACGTTCCAACATCAAATCCATTTGAAGTCGCATTTCTATATGAATCTCGTTTTTCATCAATTGCAATTGATCTCAAAGTATATGAAATATCCAATCCTGAATCGCGCATATTCAACCCTTGATTTAAACCTTGCGCACCACAACCAACAATAACGATTTTCTTATCTTTTAAAGCATTTACACCATCTTTAAACTCTGAAACATCCATAAAACGACATTTCCCTAATTGGTCTAATTGATTTCTTAATGATAGTGTGTTAAAATAATTTGACATTCTTTCTATTTTTAATTGTTACGCCTTGAGCATTGTTGATATTTTCATTTCATTTTTTGTTACTGCTACACGTCCTGAACGTGTGAATTGCATTATACCAAAGACACTTAATTCTCTATATAATAATTCTATCTCTTCTTTTCTTCCAGATTTTTCTAAAACAAAAAAGACTTTATTTACAGTAACAATTCTAGCATTACTTTCTTTGATTATATTCTGAATTTGACGTTCATCAAATAATAAATCTGATTTGATTTTAAACAAACAAGACTCTTGATAAATTGTTTCTTCGTCTGTATGGTAGTAAGCTTTTATAACTTCAACTTGCTTTTCGATTTGACCAATAATTCTTTTCATACTGTCGACATGGAGCTTTACTACAAGTGTCCATTTAGAAACATTTTCAATTTCTGAAACTGAAGAATTTATACTTTCAATATTAATATGTCGTCTTTGAAATATTGCTGAAATTCTATTTAATAAGCCAATATTATTTTCAGTATAAATAGTAACTGTATATATATTTTTTTCTGTACTCATCCTATTCTAATCTTATATCTGAAACACTTGCTCCTGTTGGAATCATTGGAAACACATTGCCTTCTTTTTCTACACGAACTTCTAAAAAATAAGGGCCTTTACAATCTATCATTTCTTTAACAGCATTTTTTAAATCCTCTCTTTTAGTCACTTTTTTTGCATCAATATGGTAACCTTTTGCAATAGCTACAAAATCTGGATTCACCATTTCTGTTGATGCATAGCGCTTATCAAAAAATAATTGCTGCCATTGACGCACCATACCGAGAAACTCATTATTTAACACTACAATTTTTACAGGTACTTTTTGCTGAAAGATCGTACCCAATTCTTGAATTGTCATTTGATAACCACCATCTCCAGCAATCATGACAACCTCGCGTTCTGGCGCTGCCATTTTTGCTCCTATTGCAGCTGGCAAAGCAAATCCCATGGTTCCTAAACCTCCAGATGTGATATTACTTTTTGTAGTATTAAAATTAGCATAACGACATGCAACCATCTGATGTTGACCAACATCACTTACAATTGCAGCTTCTCCTTTGGTATGTATATTAATTTCTTTCAATACTTCTCCCATGGTTAAGCTTTCTTTTGTAGGATGCAAATCATTTTTAATTACTTTTTCAAATTCTATTTCATATAGTGCTTTAAATTTGTGATGCCAATCATTATGCGAGTTTGCATTTAATAATGGCAATAATGCCTTTAAGCTTGATTTTGCATCTCCCAATACAGCAACATCAGTTTTTACATTTTTATCTATTTCGGCTGGATCAATTTCAAAATGAATCACTTTAGCTTGCTTTGCATAGCTTTCCAAATTCCCAGTAACACGATCATCAAATCGCATGCCTATAGCAATTAGTACATCGCATTCATTTGTTAATACGTTTGGCGCATAATTACCATGCATACCAACCATACCAACATTTAATGGGTGTGATGTTGGAATTGCAGAAACACCTAAAATAGTCCAAGCAGCAGGTATTCCTGCTTTTTCAATAACAGCTTTAAATGCTTCTTCAGCTTCACTTAAAATAATTCCTTGTCCCCAAATTATTAATGGTTTCTTAGCTTTGTTTATAAGTTCTGCAGCTGCCTTAAGTGAATTTTTATCTGTTTCTGGAACTGGCTTATAACTTCTTATTCCTTTACATTTTTCATATTTAAAATCAAATTCTTCAAACTGAGCATCTTTAGTAATATCAATTAAAACTGGTCCTGGCCGTCCACTTTTTGCAATATAAAAGGCTTTGGCAAGCACCTCTGGAATCTCAGAGGCTTTTGTAATTTGATGATTCCATTTCGTAACTGGTGTAGAAATACCAACGATATCTGTTTCCTGAAAAGCATCACTTCCCAACAACTGCGAACCCACTTGACCAGTAATACACACCATTGGCGTAGAATCTATTTGAGCATCTGCAATACCAGTTATTAAATTAGTTGCTCCTGGCCCAGAAGTTGCTATAGCAACTCCTACTTTTCCTGAAATTCTAGCATAACCTTGTGCTGCATGTGTTGCTCCTTGCTCATGACGTGTTAAAACATGATGAATTTTATCTTGATACTTATATAGTTCATCATAAACTGGCATAATAGCACCTCCAGGATAACCATAAAGGATATCTACACCTTCAGCTAATAGACACTTTATAACAGCCTCGCTACCAGAAATACGTTCTGTAGTAGCGGTCTCTTTTCTTACAATTTGTATCGTTTCTGTTTCTTTCATCTGCACTTCGCTATTAATTAGAACTCATCAGTTACACATCCTTTAGAGGCTGATGATACTGTTTTTACATATTTATATAACACACCACGTTCAAATTTTAAATCTGGTGCTTTCCATTCTTGTCTTCTTTTTTGTAATTCTTCTTCGGAAACCTCAACTGATATGGCATTTGTTTCAGCATCAATAGTAATTATATCTCCATTTTTAACAACAGCAATAGTTCCGCCTTCCTGAGCTTCAGGTGTAATATGACCAACTACAAAACCATGTGTTCCTCCAGAGAATCGTCCATCAGTAATTAAGGCAACATCTTTACCTAAACCTGCTCCCATAATAGCAGCAGTTGGCTTTAGCATTTCTGGCATTCCTGGACCTCCTTTTGGGCCTTCATAACGAATTACAACAACATCACCTTTTTCAACTTCACCATCACGAATTCCATCATTTGCTGCATATTCACCTTCAAACACTTTTGCTTTCCCTCGAAAACGCAAGCCTTCTTTTCCTGTAATTTTAGCAACAGATCCTTCGGTTGCTAAATTCCCATAAAGCATTCTTAAGTGCCCTGAAGATTTAATAGGATCTTCAATTGGTTTAATAACGTCCTGACTTTCTGTTAAATCATTAACATCTAATAGATTTTCTGCAATTGTTTTCCCTGTTACTGTTAAACAATCTCCATGTATAAGTCCGTTTTTAAGTAGATATTTTAGTACTGCAGGAATTCCACCAACACTATGAACATCTTCCATTAGGTATTTTCCACTAGGTTTTAAATCTGCTAAAAAAGGTGTATTATCACTTATATCTTGAAAATCTTTTAATGTAAACTCAATTTGAGCAGCTCTCGCAATTGCTAAAAAATGTAACACTGCATTAGTAGAACCTCCTAAAATAGTGACTAATCTCACCGCATTTTCTAATGATTTTCGCGTAATAATATCTAAAGGTTTAATATCTTTCTCTAATAATAATCGCAAAGCTTCACCTGCTTTTACTGCTTCTTTTTTCTTTTCATCACTCAATGCAGGATTTGAAGAATTAAAAGGCAATGTCATACCCAATGCTTCAATTGCCGAAGCCATTGTATTTGCTGTATACATTCCTCCACAAGCACCAGCTCCTGGGCATGCTTTTTCGACAATATTTTGATATTCACTTTCGGTCATTGTACCAGCAACCTTACTTCCCCAAGCCTCAAAAGCAGAAACAACATCTAGTTTTTTCCCATTATGGCAACCTGAATCTATTGTGCCACCATAAACTAAAATACTTGGTCTATTTAATCTAATCATTGCCATTAAAGCACCAGGCATATTCTTATCACAGCCCACTACAGTAACCAATCCGTCATAACTCATAGCTTGCACTACAGTTTCCATAGAATCGGCAATAATGTCTCTAGAAGGCAATGAGTAACGCATACCTGGTGTTCCCATAGAAATCCCATCACTAACTCCAATGGTATTAAAAATCAAGCCTATAACATCATTATTTTCAGTTCCTTCTTTGACTAATTTTGCTAAGTCATTAAGGTGCATATTACACGGGTTCCCTTCATAACCTGTACTTGCAATCCCAATAATTGGCTTATAGAAATCCTCTTTAGTTAATCCAATAGCATGCAGCATTGCCTGAGCAGCTGGTTGTGTTGGATCTTGAGTAACTGTTTTACTGTATTTATTTAATTCGCTCATAGTATGGCCTTTGCAAAATTGATTTGCTAAATCTAATGTACTTGTTTAACCAACTTTAGAGATAACTAATAAATTCTCTAAGCTAAACCCAATACTATCTTAATACATTTAATTAATTGATTTTCAGATTATTAAATATATAAAAATATGACAGCCAAAAGCGTTGATTTTTATATTCTCGGTAAATCACCATCAGATTTTAATGGCAAATTTGAGGCTCCCTTTAAATACGAATCTATATGATATACAGTTTCACGACCTTCAGAAATTGCCCAAACAATCAATGACTGTCCACGACGCATATCTCCTGCTGCAAAAACACCTTTAACACTAGTCTTATAATCTGCAGTTGATGCTTTAATATTAGTTCTAAAGTCCATTTCTAATCCAAATTGTTCTACCAAGATTTTCTCAGCTCCAGCAAACCCTAAAGCCAACAATACTAAATTACAATCCCATTGTTTTTCTGTGCCTTCAATTTCTCTTAATTCTGGTCGTTCTCCTGTTTTGAATACCCATTCAACTTCTATTGTTTTTAACCCAATAAGACACCCCTCTTTATCCTCTAAAAATGCTTTAGTTGAAATACTAAAGAAACGTTCAGCATCTTCTTGATGTGATGATATTGTTTTTAAACGCATAGGCCAATATGGCAAGGTTGATGATCTGGTCTACATGCTAAAGGTTTAGTTGGCGAGATTATCGTGGTGTTTTCTATTAAGTTTATTGAGATAGACGACGCTATTGGTGCCACTTCTGTTTATGGTATTGCTGACGCATGGGGTACTTTAGTAATTGGTCTTTTGGGTGTTATGGCGATACTGGAAAAGGATTATTTAATGGTAGTGGATTTAGCCAATTAAGAACCTACAAACTCACGAAAACGTCTCCTGATTTAAAATTACACAAACACTTAAAATGATTGATTAATTTTATTAACCTTAGAAAACCTTTAGCAATTATGCTAAAGGTTTTTCTTTTGTAGCTTCTTTTTTCTAGTTTCAATATTATACGTACTTTTGTACCTAATAAAAAGAGGAAAATTTTGTTCTGATTGCAACCTCTGACGCTGAATAGGTTTTCAGCAGAAACAAAAATGCTAAAGCAGTTAGTTTTCAACTTCTCTAGCGACCAAGCAATCTCAATAATTTTTCAATAAAATAATATTTAAAGGGATTATATGGCATATTTATTTACTTCGGAAAGTGTATCTGAAGGACATCCAGATAAAGTAGCAGATCAAATTAGCGATGCTTTAATTGATCATTTTTTAGCATTTGACAAAGAGTCGAAGGTAGCATGTGAAACCTTAGTAACCACAGGCCAAGTTGTACTTGCTGGTGAAGTAAAATCAAACACCTATTTAGATGTACAGAAGATAGCTCGTGATACCATCAACAAAATTGGGTACACTAAAAGCGAATATATGTTTGATGGAAACTCATGCGGTGTATTTTCTGCAATTCACGAACAGTCTGAAGATATTAATCGTGGCGTAGACAGAGACAGCAAAGATGAACAAGGCGCTGGAGACCAAGGAATGATGTTTGGTTATGCTACTCGTGAAACAGACAATTTAATGCCTCTTGCCTTAGATTTATCACATAGAATTTTAAAAGAACTTGCCGATTTAAGACGTGAAAATAAAGACATTACCTATTTACGTCCTGATTCTAAAAGTCAAGTAACCATTGAATATAGTGATGATAATATTCCGCAACGTATTGATGCAATTGTAGTATCTACCCAACATGATGATTTTGGTCCTGATGATAAGATGCTAGCACAAATTAGGAAAGATATCATTGACGTTTTAATACCAAGAGTCGTTGCCAAATTACCTCAACACATTCAAGTATTATTTAATAACGACATTACTTATCACATCAACCCAACAGGTAAATTTGTAATTGGTGGACCTCATGGTGATACTGGATTAACAGGTCGTAAAATCATAGTTGATACTTATGGCGGAAAAGGCGCACATGGTGGTGGAGCTTTCTCTGGAAAAGATCCGAGTAAAGTTGATAGAAGTGCCGCTTATGCGACAAGACATATTGCAAAAAACATGGTTGCAGCTGGTATTTGTGATGAAATATTAGTACAAGTAAGTTATGCTATTGGCGTTGTTGAACCTACATCCATTTTTGTTGATACTTATGGCACTTGCCCATTTAATATCACAGATGGTGAGATTGCAGAAAAGATCTCTAAGGTCTTTGATATGCGACCAGCAGCTATTGAAGAGCGCTTAAAACTACGTCAACCAATGTATAGCGAAACTGCTGCTTATGGTCATATGGGACGACAATCAGAAAAAGTAGTCAAAACTTTTGAGCAACCAAACGGAAAACCAATCACATTAGATGTAGAGCTATTTACTTGGGAAAAACTAGATTATGTAGATAAAGTAAAAACTGCTTTTGGCTTATAGACTTTAAAAACACCTTCAAAACATTAACCTCTAAATTTAATATTTAGAGGTTTTTTGTTTTATAATATCTAACCAATAACCCAATTAACCTCTACAATCCTTTTCTCTTACCACAAAAACTTTAACAAAGACAATCATTTAATCCAAAATGATGCAAAGCGTTTTGTAAAGCAAACGACGTATAAAAAGTAATTGATTTTTTAAAAACTTCAAGAAAGCACGCAGCCTTCCTACAATTTTAACACCTAAATGATTACTAAGCAGTTAGGAGTTTAATGTTTTAAACTGTTTCATTAACAAAAACAATGTTATGAAATCATTTCAACTATTTTTAAAATCTATTGTCATCGTTTTAAGCTTACTATTATGTTTCTCCTGTGAAACTGATGACAGCCCGAGCACAACTCAAAATCAAAATCTAAATCCAGATCCGGCAGCTTTTGCTCAAAATTTCGGAAACGAAATATCAAGAACCTTTTTAGGAACTGTTGTAGACACCAACAATACGCCTATTGAAAATGTAACCATTAGTATTGGTAATACTATAGCAATGACAGACAGCAATGGTGTATTTATTATTAATGACGCTACCGTTAATGAACGTTTTGGATATATTAAAGCTGAAAAAACTGGATACATACACGCTTCTAGAGCTGTAACTCCAAGTAGCGGCACCAACAAAGTACGCATCATGATGTTACCAGAAACTATAGTTGGCACAACATCTAGCGGAATGCAAGAAACCATTAGTTTACCTAATAATGCTTCTGTTGCGCTTGAAGGCGATTATATTAAACCAGATGGTTCTGATTATTCTGGAAATGTGAATGTGATTATGCACCACTTAGACCCAGCCAATGAAAATACGCAAGATCAAATGCCTGGAATGCTTTATGCTGCCAATGCTCAAAATGAAGAACGCATGCTTCAAACCTTTGGAATGCTAGCGATAGAATTACGTGGTGACAATGGTGAAGATTTAAATTTAGCTGAAGGCTCTACCGCAGAAATCACAGTACCTCTCGATGCGAGTCTTATGACTAATGCACCAAGCACAATACCACTATGGTATTTTGATGAAATTAATGGGTATTGGGTTGAGCAAGGTCAAGCAACTTTAGTTGGAGACACCTATATTGGAACCGTATCTCATTTTTCGTTTTGGAATTGTGATATTCCTACAGAATACGTTAACCTTTGTGTAACTGTAAATGATAGTGATGGTAACCCAATAGCCAATGTGCAAGTGTCTTTAACAAGCACAAATTATGGTACTGGTAATGGATACACTAATGAAAATGGCGAAACTTGCGGTATAATACCAAGTAATGAAACACTAGAAGTAAATGTTTACAATTATGATGTTTGCGGTCAAAGCTCATTGTATACTGATACTATTGGTCCTTTTATAGCTGACTCTAGTATTAGCATTACTATTACTGATAACTCTGATATTATTTCTGAAACAGTCACAGGTTTATTTAATGACTGTAATGGCAATCCTGTTGCAGACGGTTATGTTCATTTGGAATACGGCAATCAAGTATTTGTTGACGCTGTAGAAAATGGTGAATTTGAAATTAATTTAATCCGTTGTGATACTGAAAATACATTCTCTATTACAGGTAATGATTATGGAAACTTACAAACCACAGATAGTATTAATTATACATTCACAACACCTTTAACCAATATAGGTACAATTACTGCTTGTAATACTGTTTTAGAGTTTATTCAATACACTATTGATAATGATTCAACTCAAATCTTTTTTGCGCCTTTTGAAACAGACCTTACTATCGCAGGTCCAAATCTTGATTCAGATTCATTAAACATCTATAGTCAAAATGACATCAATTGTTTCTACTTTTTTGGTCTTTTAAATGACGCGCCTTACTTAGGCGAATATGATTATTATGAATGGAATGGGCAAACTGGTGATAATTCTGGCTTTACTATTTCAGAATGCACAGATATTTCCGACACAAGCAATAATAACATTCTTTTTAATCTTACAACGTTTGGTAATCCCGGAGAATACATTGACATTAACTTTAGCGGCGACTATGAAGATTACGATGGTAACCCTCACAGTATAACAGGAAGCATTCATGTCTTAAGAGACAATTAAAAAAACAGAAAAGTCTTCTCAGTTGAGAAGGCTTTTCTGTTTTGCGTTAAGGATTGAAAGGTTTGTTTAAGCTCCTTGAAGAGAGCGAGCCTTGAAAGCCTGACCTTAAGGTAACGCCCAAATATTACAATGAATAAATCACTCTAAAGGTTAAAAACCGTGGTTGTATAAAATATTCTGTCGTACTCACAGAGAAATTCCCATTACTATTATTAAACTGCGATTGTGTATTTAATAAGTTGGTCGCTTTTAATTCGTATTCAAACTTAGCGTCCTTATTTTTTCGGTATGCCAAAGACGCATTCCATAACTTATTACTGTTTAATGTTTGTTGCTTATCTCGTGTTTCGTTATAGGTAAAATCGGTTCTAAATGTCACCGCTTTCCATAAATACGCATCGAATTCAACCGTTGGCGCATGTGTAAAGAACGTTGTATTTGTACCACCTTGTTTATTATTATTTATCCCATAACGATACGACACTTCTACATTTGGTGCTTTTTTAAAATTAGTACGTAACTGTGCACGATAGTTTTGATTATAGCTTTCATTTAAAGATTGCTCACCTTGTATAATTTGATTAAATTTTGAATAGGTGAAATTACCTCTTATTGTTGCTCTTATCTTTTTAAAATTTCTTTGAAAACGACCAGAAGCATTAAACGTCTCATCGGCAAACCCAGAATTAAAAGGCGAACTCGTTCTAATTACATTTTCAAAATTAGATAAGGTTCTAATTTGATCGATACGCTTACTATAGCTCAAGTTTGCAAACACATTGGTATAATTAAACATATTAAAACTAAAATAGGTAAGATTCACATTATGAGATGCTCCATTTTTTAATGCTTGATTCCCCGAAAAATAAGAATCATAATTATTCATCACTAAACCTCTTGCTAATTGAGTGACATCGGTAAACTCAGTTTGCATACGATAGTTTAAATTTAAATTCTCACTCTTTTTAAGTTCTAAACGTACATTTAAATCTGGTAACACTCTAAAGAAATTATCTTTAAACTCAGTACCTAATTGTGTGTTTTTTGAACTATAAGCATGTGTAGAAAAACCTGGAGTAAAAGTAAACATTCCGCTCTTTAACCTATAATGCACACCTAGGTACAAATCACTAAAGTTATACTTTGTATCATTCACGTCGGAAACATCAGTCAAAACCGGTGTCGAATCAAATACGGTTCCATCATCTAAAAATTGAAATATATTGCTATCAAAATCTTGTCGGCTTAAAATGGTTCCGAGCGTCAAATTAATATTACTCTTTTTATTAAGTACATTCCAATAATCTAATTTCGCATCGAGTTGATTTGATTTGATACGTTTCTCTTGAGCAACATTATAATTATTTAATGTGCTATCAAAACCTAAACCTGCAGCTGTATTATCAAACGGATCTCTATTTTGCGGATCTGCATCTTCATTATTGGCTGGATCGTTTTCTAATAATGCATTATAAAAAGGGTCTTCATCTTGAATTAAATGCTGCGCTTCTAGTGCAAAAATGTTCTTATCATTTAAGGTGTAATAATAATTTAATTCTTGCTTAATGCTGTAAGGACTATTGGCTTCGTCTTGCAATACATCTCCAACAATTGACGAGGTAAAATTTTGATCTTGAGATTCTTTTGAGGTCCTACCTATGATTGCATAATCTAATTGATTACTAGCATTAGGCTTGTATTTTGTTTTTAATTTAAAAAGCGCTAGATCACTTTTTTGTTCTGTTTTACTCTGAGTATCTTCATCGGGAATTCCTAAATCAGAATCTGTATAACGTACAGAGCGATTTTCCTGTAATCCAATTCTAGAACTAGTAAAAATGGCAAATCCATTAATATCTAAAGTCTTTTTAGGAGAATAACTAAAGTTTGCTGCTCCAAATTTAGTTTCAATTTTTTGCGCCTGATTATTTTGAAGTGTTAAAAACCCAAGGTTATTATTCCCTAAATTTAAATTCGTACCACTCTGTTGGCTAGGTGCATTAAATCCGCCTGAAAAATTAAAAAAATCACGACGCGTAAAAGCAACTTCGCCTATATTATTAAGATCCCCTATTAAGTTTATACTGTATTTAGGACTGTAATAAAATAGTTTAGGTTGTACAATATACAATCCGTCGTCATCTGAAACACCTCCACCAGCAGTAATATCACCAAACCAGAAATTCTTTTTCCCTTCTTTTAGTTTAATATTAATAGCAATATTATCTTGGTTATTGGTAACACCACTTAGCTGTCCTACATTTGAATAATTTTTAAGAACTTGTACTTTATCTACAGCATTTGCTGGAATATTTTTTGTGGCTAATTTAGAATCTCCATCAAAAAAATCCTTACCATCAACCATAACTTTAGACACCACTTTTCCTTCAACTTCTATTTGACCATCATCATTGATTTCTACGCCTGGTAGTTTTTTTAATACATCTTCAAGCTTGCGTTCAGTTCCATCTTTAAAGGAGTCTGCATTATAAACTAATGTATCCCCTTTTATGGTTACAGGCATTTCATAAGTAAGTTCTACAGCTGCAAGTGCATTATCAACCTTAAGCGTATAGTCTTTTGTTATACTAATGTCTTGGGTGGACATTTCCTCTGAAATGGTCTTCATTCCAATATAACTAACCTGAATACTATATGTGGTATTCTTTTCTAAATCTAATTTAAATAGCCCTTTATCATTAGTAATTGCATAAGAAGCCATGGCTTTGGTTGCTTTATTGATTGCAATAACATTGGCCAATTCTAAAGGGCTTCCAATACTATCTTTTATAACACCTCTAACTGAAATTTGAGCACTACAAATGGTTGTTACAAAAAGTAACGCTACTATAATTATATTTTTCATCTGCTGATTTTATTGTATACTATGATGAGATTTAACACCCAAATTATAAAACACTTTAGTGAATTAACGATTTAGATTTGAATGCTTCATTTGATTGATTTTTGTTTTATGTTTTTTTTCTTCGGAAAAACTGAAACCTTAATTATTGATTGTTTTATTTAATGTCTTCGACCTCCTCGTCCTTGACCTCGCCCTCCATACATTTCTCTCATTTCTTGAATTTTATCTTTCATGATTTTGTTATACGCATCACGAGTGACAACCTCGCCTTTTTCGGGTTTCTCAATAGGTTCTTTTTCTTTAGGATTCATTACTATTTTAGTGCATAACATTACGGTTCTATCTGCAGTAACTTCTAATATTAAACCTGGCAAGCCATGATATTCTCCTGGACCTGTACTCACAGGTATTTGAGGCGTATACCATGCTGTAACAATCACAAATTTTGGAACTTCTACATCATCAAATGGGTCTTTAGATTCAGATTTTGTAGTATCTGCAATTTCTTCTCCTGTTTTCTTTTCACTGTCTTTGTTTTGATCTTTATCTCTATCTTTTCTTCGCATACTCATGAAATCCATTTCATCAACCTTTTTTGTTGTCGTTGCTTTGAAACATGTATACTGACCAATTTGCTTGGTCTCACTTCCTAATTTCCATTCTAATTTTGGTAATGAGTCTTGCACTAAAAATTGCTTTCCAAAGAACTCCTGCTCTTGTAACAATAATGATTCTTTAATATTTTTATACTGTGGACCACCAGTAAAACTACTCATCATACCTCTAAAAGGACTACCTCCAGCTCCTGGAGCTTCCAATTTCTCTTCTTCTTTATATGTAGATTCACTACGATTAAAATTTAATACATATGTTTTCTCCAACATGCTTTTCATACGATCGGCAATCATCTTTTTTTGTTGATCACTCATTTGACCTCCACCAAAATTACTCATATCGATTGTTGTTTTGGTTTGGTAAATAGCTTGTCCTTGAAAGTCTTGAGCAGTAACAGAACTATTAAATACAAGAATAAATGCTACGGAAATTTTAATAATAAATTGTTTCATGGTTTTTAAAGTCTTTGTCCTAAATAGTAAAATTAAGGCTTTATGCTCTATTTAGACTTCAAAACTCACAAATAGTAAAATTGTGAAAAGTTAAAATTTCCTTAAAATATCACCCTCCAATTCTAATCTCAAAACTCTCTCCATCGCTATCACTTCTGTTTGATCTAAAACGCTCTTCCATATCTTTCAGTTTCTTTTCCATAATTTTATCATAAGCGTCTTGAGTAAGTACTTTTCCTTTTTTAGGCTCTACAATTTTAGATGCGTTTTCAGGATTGATAACAATCTTACTACAAATAACGGTTTCACTACCATCATTAACTTCAAGTATTAAACCTGGAAGTCCGTGATAATTTCCTGGACCTACACTTACTGGAATTTGTGGTGTATACCAAGCCGTAATTGTAATCTCTTTCATTTTAGGGTTTTCGGTTTCATTTTCACTCAAATCTTTATCCCCATTAAAACTAATCCTACTTTCAATAGCTTCAATTTCTCGTGTCATTGTTGCTTTAAAACATGTATAATTACCAATATTTTTGGTTTCAGATTCTAATTTCCATTCATGAGCTACTAAGGTATCTTTAATTAAAAAAACTTTACTAAACGATTCATTTTGATTGGTAAAACGTTTTTCTTTTATGTTTTTATAAAGCACATCAGCTCCTCCAGAACCTACCATTACCACTTGCATCCCTTGAGGTTGAGGCGCAGCTAATGATTCTTCTTCTTTATAAATAGAGGCTTCTTTATTAAATGATAAGATATACGTTTTTTCAAACTGTTTTTTTAACATCTCCATCATTTGTTCGTGCATTCCTGAGTTGACTTGCGAACTATCTAATTTAATATCTATTTTACGTTTCGACTTATATGTCGCTTGGCCTTGAAATTCTTGAGCACCAACAACAGTAGTAGATATTAATACTGTTGTTAATGCTAAAACTATTATTCTAATAAGTGTTGTCATTATATTCTGTTTTTGAAATTATAAAATTTTAACGCTATCGCTTTTGCTTTTTTTATGTTCTTTAAAAATTCTGCTTTTTCGTTAACTTCTCCTTTTACAGTGTAAGTCATCGAGCCTTTCAAATTATTCTTACTCGCATCAAAATCGCAGTTTAAAGTAAAGGTTATAGTACCATCAGCTTCGCTCAAGCTAAATAATTCCTCAACATCTTCAACTTTAAAAACAGACTCTAGTTCTTCTACTGAGTCTATAGTTACTTCAATACCAATAGCTTCAATTTTTGTTATTTTAAAAGCTTCTTTTTCAGTTTTAGATTGACTAAATCCAATAAAAGAAATCAATAAGATTAAGCAACTAATTAAATTTTTCATCTGTTAGTTTTTTTATGATTAATGTTCTACAAATATCTCAAGACTTATTTTGTTTTTAAGTTAACCAGTGTTAACGTGTGTTAACCGATTAGTATTTAAACCTTTTAACATTTACTTTTGAAATATGAACGGCAAAAGATACAGATGGATTTTATACACCATTATCACGGTAATTGGAGCAACCATAGGTATACAGGTCTATTGGAATTACAAAAACTACCAATCCAATAAGCAACAGCTTATTAATGAAGTGCAAATAAGTTTGGATAAAGCAGTTGATGATTATTACACCGCTTTAGCCGAACGTACCACATTTGGGATATTTCTTGAAGGCGATCAGCAAAAAAATGCTTTTGCAAAAGGAGGTGAACTAGAGCATTTTTTAAATAATATTGATGAATCAAATAAAGAATTTAAAAATCTAGATTCTTTAGATATTAATTTTACTGATGGTATAACTGTCGTTAGAGGTTTTAAGGTAGATTCGATGGAAAAGAAACATGACAAGGAACATCAACCAATGTCTATCGATCAATTTAAGCTAAAAATTGATAGTTTTAAAGGTATAAATAGGACTACTGATTTTAAAGAATTTGAATTATTAACGTCTAAAGTTGTGGTCTCGATAAGTAATGACACTCTAAATTTAAAAGAAGTTGATAGCTTAGTTAAGCTTGAGTTTGAAAGAAAAAGTTTATCCATTGATTATAAATTATATTTTAATGAAGGAAAAGCAAATAGAAAATTTTCACCATACCTTCTCAAATCTATAAGTGATTCTATTTTTAAGGAAAATAGAATTTTAAAAACAACATCTAAATCCACATTTTTACCAAAAGAAAGTACGCTAGGAATTAGCTTCACTAATGAAACTCAATTTATTCTAAAACGTATTTTAGGTGGTATTTTAATTTCTACCCTTTTAATTTTAGCTGTTATTAGTTGCCTATTTTATTTACTAAAAATTATAAAGCATCAAAAAAAACTAGCAGAAATTAAGAACGATTTAATAAGCAATATTACACACGAGTTTAAAACACCAATTGCAACCATAGCTGTTGCTCTAGAAAGTATTAATAGTTTTAATGTTATTGAAGACAAAGAGAAAACCAAAAAGTATATTAACATGTCTTCTGAGCAATTGAGTAAGCTTAATATTATGGTCGAAAAATTACTAGAAACAGCGACTTTAGATAGTGATAGTTTAGAGCTCAACAAAGAATCTATAGACCTTGTAGAATTGCTTACAACTCTAACCAATCGCTATAAAATTCAATTTCCAGAGAAACAATTCAACAGCAGTTTTAAGCTTGAAAGTCTTTTAGGCAACGTCGATGTATTTCATTTTGAAAATGCCATAAATAATATCTTAGATAATGCTGTAAAATATGGTGGGAATATAATTTCTATCGATTTAATCCCGAAGCAAAATGCATTCGAAATTCTCATATCAGATAATGGCAACACTTTAATTAAAGCAAATAAAGAACGTGTTTTTGAAAAATTCTATCGTGTCCCTAAAGGGAACACTCACGATGTTAAAGGTTTTGGCATTGGCTTATATTACACAAAATCTATAGTTGACCAACACAATGGTTCTATAACATTAACCTTAAATAAGAATTTAACCACTTTTAAAATCATACTTCCAAATGGCTGATAATATAAAATTAGTATTAGCTGAAGACGAAGCAGCTCTAGGACAGATTATAAAAGAAAGTCTTGAAACACGAGATTTTGAAGTCATTTTATGCGATAATGGCGAAAAAGCATTTGAAAAATACATATCGGAATCTCCAGAGATTTTAGTTTTAGATGTAATGATGCCAAAAAAGGATGGCTTCACTTTAGCAAAAGAAATTAGAGCCATTGACGATACCATTCCTATTATTTTTTTAACTGCAAAGTCACAAACACAAGATGTCGTTGAAGGTTTTTCTATAGGTGGTAACGATTATCTTAAAAAACCGTTTAGTATGGAGGAGTTAATTGTTAGAATAAATAATTTACTTCAGCGAAGTCAGCTTCAAAAAACTTCAGATATCATACAAATTGGAGCCTACAGTTTTGATTTCCCTAAACAACAATTGTCATTTTGTGATATTTCTGAACAGCTCACACATAGAGAATCGCATTTATTATTTCATTTAATAAAAAACAAAAACCAAGTCCTTGAACGTTCTATTATACTTAATAAGCTTTGGGGAAACGACGACTTCTTTTCTGCGCGCAGTATGGATGTTTTTATTACAAAGCTGAGAAAGAAACTTCAAAAAGACACCTCTATTCAAATTATAAATGTCAGAGGTTTTGGCTATAAACTTGTCTACTAAAACATAATCTCTATTTTTAATCGTTTAAAAGATTAAGTCGCTTAATAGTAGTTCAATTTTTGTACTTTTAAATTCAATTAATTTATCATGCCTTTTATTCGATATCTATTTCTATTCTTTACAGCTTTTGTATTTGCTCAAACTCAAATTGATGTAATTGCGATAGATTCAACAGCATTAAAAGCCGATCAAATTATTGCTATAGATAACTTTGAAACGATTTATTACACGATTAACACCATTCTTTATAAAAAACCAAAAGACAAGCCATCGGTTAATTACAGTAATGTGCAATTAGGAGAGCCTACTACTGCAAATGCCTTTAACCCATTAAAAATCAATCTTTTTTATCAAAATTTTAATACCGCTATCATCCTTGACAACCGCCTTGCTGAAATTTTTAAAATTGATTTCAATACGATTCAACCCTATAAAAATGTCTCTCATATTTCTACAGGTTATGATAACACGCTTTGGATTTTTAATCAAGACCTTCAGCAATTAGAATTATACGACTATAAAAACAATACCATTAGAGCCACTACAGTACCGATCCAATCTCATGTGATTGATTTAAAGAGTGACTATAATTACTGTTGGATGCTTACTGAAAAATATTTATACCAATACACGTACTTTGGGAGTTTAATTTCAAAAATCGAAAATAAAGGCTATACGGCTCTTGCAATACATCATTCAAATATTATTCTTAAAACGAAAACATTTTTGGTTTATAAATCTAAAAAAAGCGAGAAAATTCTTTTATTGAAAACACCTCAATTGTTAATAAATCAGTTTTTACTAACCAATGAAACCTTGTATATTTACGATCTTGAAAAACTTCATAAATACCAACTAAAAATCAAATAAATATGCACGTTGCAGTCGCAGGAAATATTGGTGCTGGTAAAACCACACTCACAAAGTTACTAGCAAAACATTTTAATTGGGAACCTCAATTAGAAGATGTTGTAGACAATCCTTACCTAGATGATTTTTATAATCAGATGGAACGTTGGAGTTTTAATTTACAAGTGTATTTCTTAAATAGTCGATTTCGCCAAGTAGGTCAAATTAGACAAAGTGGTAAAGATATTATTCAAGACAGAACGATTTATGAAGATGCTCATATTTTTGCACCTAACCTTCACGCTATGGGCTTAATGACCAATCGTGATTTTGAAAACTACCGTTCTCTTTTTGATTTAATGGAAGGTTTTGTTGAAGGTCCTGATTTATTAATCTATCTACGAAGCTCTATTCCTAATTTAGTTGCTCAAATTCATAAAAGAGGTCGTGACTACGAAAACACGATCAGTATCGATTATTTAAGTCGATTAAATGAACGTTACGAAGCTTGGATTCATGGTTACAATAAAGGAAATTTATTAATTATTGATGTTGATAATTTAGATTTTGTTGCTAATCCTGAAGATCTTGGTGGTATCATCAATAAAATTAACGCTCAAATTAATGGCTTATTTTAAATTTCTCTTCTAGCCCTTTTTAGTTTTTTTTAAAAAAAAAACCCGTGTTAAGGTTTTTTGGTTTGCAGACCTATACAATAATCATATATTCTTTATATGGTTGTAATTTGTCCTATTGTTTTAAGTTCAAAGTTTGTAACTTACAGAATATAAGCAATGAACCACATGACAAAAAACAAAATTGAAATCGCTAAAATTTCCCAACTTCAAGATAAGCAACCTACATATGCGTTAGTTAAAAACACAGATTTAGTAATCATAAAACATCAAACAGGGATTTCTGTACTTTACGGAAGATGCCTTCATAGAGGAGCGTTAATGTCTGATGGTTATATTGATGGGCATAATCTTATTTGTGGTGTTCATGGTTGGGATTATAGAATAGATACTGGAGTTTCTGAATATAATAACAAAGAAGTACTCCATAAATTTCAGGAATACACTGAAGGAGATTCCCTTTTAGTAGATGAAAATGAAATTATTGCATTTGAAATAGATCACCCACAACCATTTAATCGTGAGGACTATTTAGGTACTTATGCAGATACACATCCTGAAGACACCGAACCTTATACTGGCTATATAAAAGAATTAGCGAAAAACGGGCTTAAAAACATTGGTCATCATGGGTTTTCTGCCTCAATGGGAGTTGACCGAAATACATTACCTAAATGGAATGACATTCAATTTCTACCAGCTCAATTAGCAACACGGCCATTATTAGATCATGAAGACGTTACTACTAAAGTTTGTATTGGTCCAAATGCTAAAAAACCTTTAATATTAGACATGCCGCTTTTTGTTAGCGATATGAGTTTTGGCGCATTGTCTCGAGAAGCAAAGATTGCATTGGCCAAAGGAGCCGAAATGGCTGGAACTGGAATTTGTTCTGGAGAAGGTGGTATGTTACCAGAAGAGCAACAAAGTAATTCTAAATACTTTTATGAATTAGCATCAGCTCAATTCGGATTCTCTTGGGATAAGTTAAATAACGTACAAGCCTTTCACTTTAAAGGAGGTCAAGGAGCAAAAACTGGAACTGGTGGTCATTTACCCGGAAACAAAGTAAGTAAAGAAATCGCTAAAGTAAGAGCACTAAAAGAAGGGGAAACTGCAATTTCTCCAGCTGCAAATCCAAATTTTCATACTGTTCAAGACTTCAAAAATTTTGGTAATAAAGTAAGAGAACTTACAGGAGGTATTCCTATTGGTTTTAAAATTGCAGCCAGTCATATAGAAAAAGACATACAATTTGCATTAGATGCAGGAGTAGATTACATTATACTTGATGGTCGTGGCGGCGGAACTGGTTCTGCACCTACTATTTTAAGAGACCATATTAATGTCCCAACAATTCCTGCTTTAGCAAGAGCCAGAAAATATTTGGACAAGGTTGGAGCTACAAATATCACATTAGTTATTACTGGAGGTTTACGCGTTGCTGAAGATTTCGCAAAGGCACTAATGCTTGGTGCAGATGCCATTGCCGTTTCTAATTCTGCATTACAAGCCATTGGCTGTTTAGGCATGCGAGCATGTGGAACCAATAATTGCCCTGTAGGTATAGCAACCCAAAAAGAATCGCTTAGAAGTCGACTTATAATTCAATCTTCAGCAAAACAATTACACAACTATTTTGATGCTACTAACAGCCTTATTAAGGTTGTTGCTCGAGCTTGTGGTTATGATAATATTACAAAATTTAATCCTAATGACTTATCAACATTTGATATCGATATGCACAAACTAACAGGAATTAATTACGCGGGAGTTATACACTAAATTATGGAAGAAACCATGCACATAGCGGCACAGTATTTAGCCACTTCAGCAATTAGCTTTATTACTAAAGAAGATGATGATAGTCACACTAATTTAGGATGGATTAATCGTACATTAGAAACTCATCCTTTTATTAATGGAGACAAACTAGGTTTAAATTATGAACATTTTTCTTTAGAATGGATACATAGTGATGGCAACAAAGAACATTTGTTTCTGAATAATGTAACGCATAAAGAAGTTATTGATTGGATCGCACTTATGAGTATAGATAATCATATTGAAAAGGTATATTCATACCTCATGCATTATGACCTTCCGTATAAAAAAATCTCTGATACATTTCGTTTCAAATTAACAAGTCAAAACGATCTAAATCAGTTAATAAAAAAAAGAGACCTAGCACAACATGTAATTTCAAAGGTATTAACGTCCAACAACTATATATCGCCCATTCGAATTTGGCCTCACCATTTTGATACTGGAGCATTTGTCAACATTAATAAAAAGCTTTCCATTGGCATCGGTATGGCTATTCCAGATTCATTAATTGATGACTTTTATTTTTATATAAGTGGCTATAATAATCATAAGCCTATAAACCTAGAATTACCAAAAAATATTAACAAAGAAACATACTATACTAATGGTTGGCAAGGTTTTGCAATACCTATAAGTGAGTCTGATGAAGATTCTATAATTGATTTTTGTCAAGTGGCTATTAATCTATATTTAAACTCGATAAATGATGCTTGAACTATTTGTAGGTATTATTGCCTTAGCTGCATTTTTAAGCTATTTAAACGCGAAGTTTTTAAAACTGCCTAACACTATAGGTGTAATGATTCTTTCTATTGCAGTATCGCTTTTGTTTGCAGCTAGTTACTTTATTGATCAAACTTATTTTCATCAGGTTACAGATTTTGCAAAAAGCATAGATTTTAAAACCATTTTATTCGATTTTCTTTTAGGTATTTTACTCTTTTCAGGAGCTATTAATGTTAATTTAAAAGGGTTATTAAAAGAGAAAATCATCGTTTTTATTTATGCAACATTTGGTGTTTTGATATCAACCTTTATTATTGCTACAACCTTTTATTATGTAGCTTCACTTATAGGATTAAATATTAGTTATTTATATAGTTTAGTTTTTGGCGCACTAATTTCACCTACAGATCCAGTAGCTGTATTAGCGTTATTAAAAAAAGCTGGAGTTCCTAAACATATGGAAATCAAAATTGTTGGCGAATCTTTGTTCAATGATGGTGTAGGTATCGTTGTTTTTTTATCTGTACTTTCATTGGCTACAATGATGCACGAATTCGATTTTTCGCATATCACTTCTGAATTTGGCAAAGAAGCAGGAGGTGGATTCTTAATGGGGTTCCTCTTGGGACATTTAGGAAAAAAATGCATTAAAAGTGTAAACAAAGAAGCAGTCATAGCTGTACATATTTCTTTAGCAATTGTAATGGGCGGTTATATATTATCCAATATACTTCATATATCAGGAGCTATTGCTATGGTTGTTGCTGGACTTATAATTGGACAGAGTTTGCATGCAAAAGTTATTTCTAAAGATTTAAAAAATCATATGAATATCTTTTGGAAGGTCTTAGACGAAATTTTTAATGCAGTTCTATTTGTTCTTATGGGTATTGTAACAATTACATTAGATTTTAATGCTTATCATTTATTACTGGGTATTATTTCTATTATATTAGTTCTTCTATCAAGATACATCACAATCATATTATCAAATTTCCTATTAAAAAAATCACATCGAGCAAATAAAAATGAAACCATAATATTAACCTGGGCTGGGCTGCGAGGAGGAATTTCAATTGCACTAGCACTATCACTTCCAGAAGGAGATGTAAAAGATATTATTTTATATGCAACATACGTAGTAGTGGTCTTCTCAATTATTGCACAAGGTTTAACCATAGAAAAAGTAGTTTCTAAATTATTAAAACGTAACTGATGGAAAAAAAAGTAGTTTGGCATAAAGTTTTAAGTAACAAAAAAGACCTTCCAGAAGGACGTGTAAAAACAGTTACTGCAAATCATAAAAGCATTTGTTTAACACATTACAAAGGGAAATTTTCAGCTCTTGATAATCGCTGCCCACACCAAGGAGGTCCCTTAGGAGAAGGTTCGATAGAAAATGGGCTGTTACGTTGTCCATGGCATGGCTGGGATTTTGACCCATGTTCTGGAAAGCCACCAGGTGGCTTTGATGATGGTATTGATACATTTCCAATAAAAGAAGAAAACAATGCTATTTATGTTGGCGTAAAAGAAGAAGCACCTCATGAAACTACAGTGTCTGATATTATGGTAGAAACCATGGTAAATTGGGGCGTGAATAAAGTTTTTGGTATGGTAGGTCATTCTAATCTTGGTTTTGCTGATGCCATGAGACGTCAAGAAGAAAAAGGAGCTCTTAATTTTTATGGTATTCGCCATGAAGGTGCAGCCGCTTTTGCTGCTTCGGCATATGGAAAACTCACAGGTAAACCTGCCGCATGTTTTTCTATTGCCGGCCCAGGAGCAACCAATATGTATACTGGCCTTTGGGATGCTAAAGTAGATCGCGCTCCAATTTTAGCTTTAACAGGTCAAGTAAAAACGCAAGTTGTAGGTACAGGAAACTTTCAAGAAGTCGATTTAGTTCAAGGGTTTAATACCGTTGCCGAATTTAACCAACGTGTGCAGAGTGATAGTCGTCATGCCGAACTTATGTCGCTAGCCATAAAGCACGCTATTTTAAAACGCGATGTCTCTCATTTAACATTCCCTGACGAAGTACAAGAGAAGAAAGTAAACCCTCATACTAAAGCAAAAGGACCAAAAAATAGAATAACCTCTTTAGAAATAGCGCCACCAAAAGAAGCTGTTACAGAAGCAATAAATTTAATAAAGAAAGCGAAACGACCAGTAATTGTTATGGGACATGGTGCTCGCGAACACAAAAAAGCGGTTGTTCAATTTGCTGAAAGTTTAAACGCTGCTGTGGTAACAACTTTTAAAGGAAAAGGATTAATTGCAGACAATCATCCTCTTGGCGGAGGCGTTTTAGGGCGAAGTGGCACACCAATAGCGTCATGGTTTATGAATGAAGCTGATTTATTAATTGTTTTTGGTGCATCATTCTCTAATCATACAGGAATTACACCAAAAAAACCTATTATCCAAGTAGATTTTGACCCACTAGCTTTAAGTAAATTTCATCAAGTTGAAGTTGCCGTTTGGGGAGAAATATCAAGAACCTTAGACATCTTCAAATCAGAATTAAAGAAACAAATTAATACTGATGATCAACGTAATGAAATAGCCGAGCGCTGGAGCATTTGGAAAGCTGAAAAGCAAAAACGTTTATTAGAAACTTCAGATCATGGCATTAGCTCTATTGCTATTTTTGAAACCATGAATAAACTTACACCAGAAAACGCAGTAATGTGTGTTGATGTGGGAAATAATGCTTATTCTTTTGGTCGCTATTTCGAGCCTACAAATCAAGATTTTTTAATGTCTGGATATTTAGGCTCAATAGGGTTTGCATTACCTGCAGCCATTGGTGCTTGGGCAGCAGTTGGAACAACAAGACCTGTAATTGCTATTGCTGGAGATGGAGGCGTTTGTCAATATTTAGCTGAAATCACAACGTTAGTTAAATATAATATGCCTGTTAAATTGATTATCATTAATAATCACGAGCTTGGAAAAATATCTAAAGAACAACGTGCTGGCGAATTTGATGTATGGAAAACATCGTTATCTAACCCTAATTTTTCTGAATTTGCACAATCTTGTGGAGCTTGGGGTAAACGTGTTGAAAAACAAGAAGAACTTGAAGGTGCCATGCGAGAATTGTATCTGCAACCTAAAGCTGGAGTTTTAGAAATAATAGCTGACGTTAACTTGATTTAATATAGAATTAACACATTACTCAATAAATCCATTTTCCTTAGCATGCTTAATAGCTTGAGCACTACTTTCTACCAATAAGACTGGTGTTTGATTATAATTTTCAAAAAGTGATTTAACACGTAACATTTTCTTTTTATGTTTTACACTTCTTAAATATATTGCTGCAACTTGATTTGGAATAGCATTAGCAATTTCAATATAAATATCTGCATCATGTTCACCACTATCTCCAATTAAAATAAATTTCAATTTCGGATAAGCTTTTAGAATATTCAAAATCTCCTTTTGCTTTTGAGGTTGATCTCCATGAGATTTCTTTTTAAAAATAGTCTTAAAACTTCGTAATAAAATTGGTCCTTTGGGAAATGCGTTTTGCTTTAAAAAATATTCGAGATAGCGATACAAATTCCATGGACTATGACTAACATAAAAAATAGGATTTGCATTTTCACCTGAGACTCCTCGATGTAATTTATGGTAAAATTCGGCGGCTCCTTCTAAAGGAATCCTACTCGCTGCACTTTTAAAAACGCTGTTAAATAATACTTTCCATTTTAACGTTGATACAACTCCTGTATGAATGATAGTATCATCAATATCACTTATAACACCGTAATCGGCTTGCATTGATGGAATGAGTAATTCTCCAGGAAATCGATTTGAGTTTTGAATACGTCGTTTAATCTTAACATCATTATAAGACACTTCAAAATTAAGCCAACCATCAGCATTAACTAATGCCTCTAAGCCTTCTACTTGTTCATCAATCTTAAAATAACCATGATCATCTGTAATGGCTTTTAAAATAGTTCCATTAGATAATTTAATACTAAGCGCAGTGTGTTTAATTTCGTCACTTTCAAAACGCTTCCAGGAATTGATAAATAATCCAAACAAACCCTTTTGTTCTAAATTAATAGTTTCGTCTTCAAGGGCTCTTCCACGCATATAAAAATGGGTGTCTGTACCATAACTTTGAAACGTAATAACTTGTAAAGGATCTTTCTTAAACACTAATCTTGTAAATTAGATGTTCAAGATACTAAAATCATAAAAAATAAGTGTATTATAAATTACTGTTATTAATCACTTTACTTATAAATGACTCAATATCAGACTTAATAGAAATAATATTATCCATTAATATATTGTGTTCAGCTTTTAATACATTCATTGATAAATCAAGTTGTGCATTTGATTTACCATTTGATGTCATTTCAAAAATGGCCAACTCATGTTCCATTTGTCCTTTTTTATGATCTAAAACATAAATTTTTGCAATTACAGCTTCAAATTTATTTTTAAAAATTAAAATCTCATTGGATTGTTTAGGAATTAATAATTGCGCATTCTCTAAAATTTTCGAAAAGTTACTATTCACTATTGAGTGTGCGCATCCTAAACGCACTTTTCTATGATTTGCATCACAAAGGCTTACACGATCAAACACAATAGCATCATCAATTCGTTTATAAACAGGCTTTCTATTAGAATCAATTACTACACTTTCGTGGTACATATTACATTTCACAATTTGAAAGTCTTCAATTGTTTTTAATAGCTGTGGTATGGTATTTGACTTTTGCATTAATTTAAATAAAAATACATCAATTAAAGCACTTAAAAACGAGTAAAAACACCTGTTTATTAAATAAAAAAACCACGATAAACGTGGTTTTTTTGATCTATATACAATTAGAATATTATTCTTTAATAACACTCACTTCTTTAGCATCAGCTAAATCTTTAGTATCTATTGTCATTTCAACTTTAACCTCATCAATCGCTAATCCTTCTTCCGAAGAATGCCCTCCTAAAATTGGTGCAATAACTAAACCGATAAGACATGTTAATTTAATTAATATATTCATTGAAGGTCCTGATGTGTCTTTAAATGGATCACCAACAGTATCTCCAGTTACAGCAGCTTTATGAGCTTCAGAACCTTTGTATGTCATCTCTCCGTTAATCTCTACACCAGCCTCAAAAGATTTTTTAGCATTATCCCAAGCTCCACCAGCATTATTTTGAAAGATAGCCCATAATACACCTGAAACTGTAACACCAGCCATATAACCACCAAGCATTTCAGCAATCATCATCTTATCCATACCAAATAACATTGGGACAAAAGCAATTACTAATGGAAATCCTATTGTTAATAGACCAGGCAACATCATTTCTTTTAAAGACGCTTTTGTAGAAATTGCGACACATTTATCGTATTCTGGTTTCCCTTTACCTTCCATAATCCCAGGAATATCTCTAAACTGACGTCTTACTTCCTCAACCATTTCCATAGCTGCTTTTCCCACAGCATTCATTGCTAAAGCAGAAAACACTACAGGCACCATACCACCAACAAATAACATAGCTAGTACTGGTGCTTTAAAGATATTAATCCCATCAATTCCAGTAAATGTTACATAAGCTGCAAACAATGCTAAAGACGTTAATGCAGCAGAAGCGATAGCAAATCCTTTCCCTGTTGCTGCTGTTGTATTACCAACAGAATCTAAAATATCTGTACGCTCTCTAACGATTGGTTCTTGCTCACTCATTTCAGCAATACCACCTGCATTATCAGATATTGGTCCAAATGCATCAATTGCTAACTGCATTGCTGTAGTTGCCATCATTGCAGAGGCTGCTAAAGCAACACCGTAAAATCCAGCAAATGCATACGATGCCCAAATTGCTCCAGCAAATAATAATACTGAAGGAAATGTAGATATCATTCCTGTTGCTAGACCTGCTATAATATTTGTTCCTGCTCCAGTAGAAGATTGCTGTACTATTTTTAAGATTGGGCTTTTTCCTAATCCAGTATAATATTCAGTTACAGAAGAAATCACTGCTCCAACAAATAATCCAACTAAAGTTGCATAAAAAACACGCATCGAGCTAATGCTCTTCATTAAATTCCCACCATCTTCAGCTTCACCAAAAAATGACATTTGCATTGTTTCTGGTAACATCCAAGTTACTAATCCGAAGCATGCCACTGCGACTAAAACAATAGATGTCCAGTTTCCTATATTTAAAGCACCCATGACTTGAGATTCTTTAGCATCATTACTTTTTATTTTCACCAACATTGTACCGATGACAGAAATAATAATTCCTACACCTGCAATTGCCATTGGTAATAAAATTGGACCAATACCTCCAAATGCGTCAGAGATAGAACCTCCCATATCTTTAATAATATAATTACCTAAAACCATTGCTGCTAATACTGTTGCAACATAAGACCCAAATAAATCGGCTCCCATACCAGCAACATCACCAACATTATCACCAACATTATCTGCAATTGTAGCAGGATTACGAGGATCATCTTCAGGAATACCTGCCTCAACTTTTCCTACTAAATCAGCGCCTACATCGGCAGCTTTGGTATAAATTCCACCACCTACTCTTGCAAAAAGAGCAATAGATTCAGCACCTAAAGAAAAACCAGCCAATGTTTCTAATACAATAGTCATATCCATTGTAGTTGTCCATTCGCTTCCCATAAAGAACCAAAAGAAGAATATAAAGAATGCTGTTAAGCCTAGTACAGCCAAACCAGCTACACCAAGTCCCATTACAGTTCCACCTCCAAAAGAAATTTTAAGTGCGTTTGGTAAACTTGTACGAGCTGCTTGAGTTGTTCTAACGTTTGTTTTAGTTGCTATTTTCATTCCGATGTTACCAGCGAAAGCAGAAAACACAGCTCCAAAAACAAAAGCGATTACAATTAACCAGTGAGTTGTTGGCACTACAAAAGACACGACAGTTAACAAAGCTGCTACAATAACTACAAAAATGGCAAGTAACCGATACTCAGCATTTAAAAATGCTAATGCCCCTTCGTAGATGTGATCTGAAATTTCTTTCATTTTACCGTCTCCAGCGTCTTGTTTCATAACCCAAGATTTCTTTACAAGCATGTAAATTAACCCTAAAATCGCCAAAGCTATTGGCATGTAAATCATTAGTTCTTCCATATTATTTTATAGTTTGGTTAGTTTTTAACGATTGCTAAAGTAATAAAATCGAAGAGAAATAAAAAACCTCTCTATTTTCATAGAGAGGTTAACTGTTTATAAGCAAAAGACTTTACTACTATATAGTAAAGTTTCCGTTAGTTTTATGTTCACTATTTTCGTAGCGATCTACACATTTATTAAGAATATCATAAGCTTCTTCAGCATTACCCCAACCACCAACATCTACTTTCTTCTTTTCTAAGTCTTTATAGACTTGAAAGAAGTGTGTAATTTCTTTTATTCTATGCGGGTTTAAATCTTCAATATCATTATATGTATTCCAAATTGGATCTGTAACTGGCACACAAATTAACTTTTCGTCAGGTCCTTTTTCATCTGCCATATGGAATACACCAATTGGTTTAACTTCCATAACACACATTGGAAATGTTGGTTCTGTACCCATTACCAAGACATCTAAAGGATCTCCATCTAATGCCAAAGTTTCTGGAATAAACCCATAATCTCCTGGATACATCATAGAAGAAAACAACATACGATCAAAACGTATTTTATTTAATTCAAAATCATATTCATACTTATTGCGACTCCCTTTAGGGATTTCAATCAATACATCAAAGGTTAATTTTCCTGTTGCTGTCATTTTATTTATTTTTTAAATTCTATAAAAATAGAATGCTTCTTATTTTTTGGCCTGCAAAGATAGTGTATTGTTTGGTTTTAACAATAAAAAAGGAATAGTCTATCATAAACTTTGTAATTTTTCAGGATAAAAATGCAATGAAACCAAAAAGCATCGTCTTTAAAAATAAAGAGCCTTCCTAAAAAGGTTTTAAATAAACATTGGAATCAGAAAACAGTAAAAAGCTTAAGGATTTTTTTGGAAGAGAATATCAGTCTCTTAAGATTTATGTGAACACTAAAATTAGTGACACAGCCAATAGAGATGCTGAAGATATTATCCAAGATGTTGCCCTAAAATTATTTTCGGGTGCAGACAGATATGCACCAATAAATAATGTAGCTGGTTTTGTGTATCGATCCATAAAAAATAAAATTATTGATATCATGAGAACCAGTAAAAAAGCAGATGCTTTAGATCTTGACGATGATACATTAGAGCTAGCCGAAGTATTTCAACAATCGGTAGACGATTTTACTTCCGAGGAAAAGATACGTGTATTAAAAAACTGCATTCAGAAGTTAAAACCAGCATATCGTGACATCATAATCGCCGTAGATTTTGAAGGCTACTCATACAAAGAGATTTCAACCGAAACAGGTATTCCCGAAGGCACACTAATGTCTAGAAGACATCGCGCTATTGGAATACTATACAACACTATAGAATTAGAAATTAACATACCTAAAAATAACATCTCATGACAAATTTTTTCACTCATAAATTCAGAAAAAAATCCCCTTTAGAAATATTCGCGATAATAGTTTTTGGCGCCATTGCGATCACAGGACTAGCCATTTTATTTGGTTTTGTCATTATGTGGCTTTGGAATTGGCTCATGCCATTAATTTTCGGACTTCCAGCACTTTCCTATTGGCAAGCAGTTGGACTTTTTATACTTCTCAAATTACTTCTTGGAGGTTGTAGTAGTGGTAGTAAAAGCTCATCAAAAAAATCAAATAAGAAATGTAGAAGTGATTCAAAAACAGATTTCTCTAAATGGAAGCACTACGATCAATTTTGGAAAGAGGAAGGTGATAAACATTATAAAAGTTATATAGAGCGTCAAACAGATCTAACTCAAGAACCTACATCAAAACCAGAATTAGAATAATATGGACTTACTAATATTTCGAACAGATATTAAATCAAAGAAAAAAGTAAAATCCTTAAAATCTATATTTAACAAACACTCAGGTATTTTAAAATGGTCTATTGATCTCGAAGACATTGATAATGTACTTAGAATTGAAACCAAAAAAAACCTATCTGAAGGTGAAGTTATTGATTTAGTTAAAGAACAAGGGTTTTATATCAAAACATTAGCAGATTAAAACTAGCTAATGCACAGTGTTTTACCCACACAAAAAAAACAGAATTTCAACTTATATGTTAAAGTCTATTAATTTCATCTTTAAAATTTTGAAGTAGTCATTTATTTTATAAATTTGTACTGATTAGTACAGTTAAATGAAAAAACACAATAAAGAAGACGTTATTAAAGTTGGACAAGACTTATTTAAAACTGTTGGATATTACAATACAGGAACTGAAGAAATTCTAAAGGAATCAAATTATCCTAGAAGTTCATTTTACTATAATTTTAAAAGTAAAGAAAAATTTGCGGAGCATGTACTAGAATATTATGGTAATAACTCGGTCAAATTTTACAGTAGCATCCTTAAAGATCCAAAGGTTAAAAGTCCTTTAAAACGTTTTGAATTATTTTCAATACTCATCACAGATATAGCACATAAAAATGAATTCAAATCAGAATGTTTAATTCAAAAATTTTCTGTTGAATGCGCTGGAAATAATGAAAATTTAAGAGATGCCACTCAAAAACAACTTAATAAACTACTTCAAATATTTAAAAACTGTATTGAAGAAGGGCAAAGTATAGGTGAATTTAGGACTGATATAGCATCTATAGAAATGGCTAAGTTTATTCACGCCCAGTTGTATGGAGGTTTTCTATTATCTAGATTAGATAATGACATTTCTGTTTTAAGAAATAATTTAAAACACGCATTAGACTTTATTAAAATATAAAAAATTTAATTATTAACTAGATAGATCAGTACATTCAAAGACATGAAAACACACTCTCATTTAACAATTTTAGCAATCTGTTCTTTTTTATTACTAGGTTGCATGGCAGATATGCGAACCCGAATAATCAAAAAAGAAGGTATAAATAGTAGCAACGAAACCAAAGGCAAGCGTCTATTAAAAACCACTTGGGATAAACATGGATTTTCAAAATTAGAAAATCACGACACCTACTCTTTTACTGCAGATGATACCTGGAAAGGGCTCATGGGAAAAATGGGAAAACCATGGCCAGAAGCTAAATCAAAATTGAAATTTAAATATGCAATAAACACATTTGATAGTCAAGTTGAATTTTTAAATGGAAAAATGCAAAATACAACAGCTGGTTTACAAAGTTGGCAATACTATGAGAAAAAGGAATATAAAGATATTGAATTTGTTGAAGATAATAAACGAATCATATTTGGGCTTTCTGCATACCAATATTTCTTTGAAATGTTAGATCGATTAAAAAATGCGCCCATTATATCTTATGCAGGCGAAAAGGAGTTTAATGACATCTCATACGATTTAATTTTTGTGACTTGGAAAGACCCAAAACCACACATGGAGCATGACCAATACCTCTTATGGATAAATAAAAACACACAACTTTTAGAATATGCTGTGTATTCTTTAAGAGACAACTATCTTAAAATCCCTGGCTATAAAGCATTCTATGGCTCCATAAAATTTGATGACTATAAAAATATTGATGGTGTTTTAATTCCACATAAACAAACCGTTTTTCTAAATGAACCAAGTAAAAAAGACAAAAGACATCTCCATCAATTGATAGTAAAAGATTTTGTTTTTGATGATTTTGATATCAATGAATTATATCCTAATTCAAATTTAGAAAAGATTGGAGACAACAAATTAAATAGATTTTAATATTATGAATACATACAAACAAGTTGCACTCGTTACAGGTGCAAACTCCGGAATTGGTTTAGAAACTGTAAGACAATTAAGTTTCTTAGGGTATAAGAAAATAATTCTAGCCTGTAGAACAATTGAAAAAGGAAATCTAACTGCAGAAAAGTTACAAAGTGAAGGATTTGATAATATTTATAGTGTTTTAGCGATAGATGTTGCAGATAAAAACTCATCACAAAAAGCTTTACAAAAACTCATAAATCAAAATCAAAATATTAATTTATTAATACTCAATGCTTGTATGAGTTCAGGTACTTTAGAAAAAAACAATGATGGTATGGAACTCACTTTCGCTTCTGCTCTATTGGGACACCATATACTAACAATGGGATTACTTAGGCATAATTTACTATCTAAAGATGCTAAAATTGTCACTGCTGGTTCTGAAGCTGCAAGAGGAGATGTCCCTATGATGTCATTACCAAAATTAGATACCATCGTTCAAGAAAAATTCAATGGAGAAACTAACAAAATGATAAGTTCTTTAATGTTTCCTTCAACAGAAGTAAATCACTCTCCAATGAAGACTTATGCATTAGCAAAATTAAGTGTTAGTTTATGGACGAGTTCATTAGCCAGGAAATTACCTCATGATATGATTATCAATAGTATTTCTCCTGGAGCAACACCAAGTACAAATTTCGCAAGACATCAATCATGGGTTATGAGAAAAATGATGATGCCCTTGATGAAAAAAATAGGTCCTTTAATGGGAATGTCTGGAACTTTAGTTGATGCTTCTAAACGATATTTAAAAATATTAGATTTTGATCAATCTACTAATGGAACATTGTGGATTTCAAAAAAAGGAAAAATGGCAGGTCCTATGGCTGTATATTCGTCATCATATTTAAACAATATAGATTTTCAAGAAGCTGTATGGGATGTGATAGATAAAACATGTAATACATAATTCAGTATATTTAGTTATCCTTTTATACGGTTTAACTAACAATCATTAAAATCTACAATCATTTTCTTTAAATTTGTTTTTCAAAACCAATTGGGCAAAATGAAAGCGCAAATCAAAAGTTATTTTAATAGATATGTAGATTTTAATGATGAAGAAATCGATGCTATTTACTCAAAACTTGAAGAGAAAACCTTTCAAAAAAAAGAATTTCTTTTAAAAGAAAACATGATTTGCCGACACAATTACTTTATTTTAAAAGGGATTGTTCGTTTATTCTATATAGACTCTAAAGGGCATGAAAAAATCACACTGTTTGCCATAGATAATTGGTGGGTAACCAATATGGAAAGTTTTATTAAAGAAACACCATCTACTCAATATCTGCAAGCTGTCGAAGATATTACTGTACTATCCTTATCTAAAACAACTCTTGAAACACTTTATATTGAACACCCAAAACTAGAACGTTTGTTTCGAATTATAGCCGAAAACATGCTTATAGCCAACCTAAGAAAAAGTGATTTGTTTCTTCAAATGAAAAGCAAAGAGCGCTATACTTTTTTTGTAGAACATTTATCAGCCTTCGCACAACGTGTCCCTCAATACATGATCGCCTCCTATTTAGAAATAACTCCCGAATATTTGAGTGAACTCAGAAGAAATCGGCATTAATTTTATTTCTTAAGATACCTTAAGTTTTAATACATCTATATCTCATAATTTTACTCCATAATTAAAAACAAAAATCATGGAACGAATTACATATCAAGATATTCCTAAAGGAATGTTTGAACATTTGAGAACTATTGAAGATTTTATTACAAATTCATCATTAAACAAATCCTTATTGGAACTTATCAGATTAAGAGCATCTCAAAAAAACGGATGTGCCTATTGTGTCGATATGCATTATAAAGAATTAAAACATACTGGTGAGACAGAATTGCGTTTATCCTCGTTATGTATCTGGGAAGACACACCTTATTTTTCAGAAAAAGAAAGAGCTGCACTTTATTTTACAGAGGCACTTACAAAATTAGACCAAAAACCTATACCTGACACTATATACAATTCTTTATCAAGTTTCTTTTCTAAAGAAGAAATTTGTTATATAACTCTAACAATCACTCAGATTAATACTTGGAACCGATTAATGAAAACATTTGAATTTACACCTGGTAATTATCAAGTTAACAATTAATAATGCTATAAAATGAACAATAACGTAATTAAACTCTTATTAAGATTAGCACTTTCACTTGGCTTTTTATCAGCAGTTGCTGATAGGTTTGGTCTCTGGAATGAGAACATTTCAGCTTGGGGAAACTGGAACAGCTTTTTAGAGTATACCCAACTTATAAATCCCTGGATTCCTAGTGCAATGATACCAACAGTTGGTATCATTGCAACTGCATTAGAAATTGTATTTTCAATTTTTATTTTAATCGGATTTAAAACAACATTATTTGCTAAGCTAAGTGGGTTTCTCTTATTAGCTTTTGCTTTATCAATGACGCTTTCAACAGGAATAAAAGGCGCTTTAGATTTCTCTGTCTTTAGTGCATCTGCTGGAGCTTTTGCATTAAGTATGTTAAAAGAAAAATATTTAGAGCTTGATACATTCTTTGTCAAAAAATGATTTAGAAGTTAAACCCAAAACTACCGGTAACACCAAAAGATCTAGCATCTGGAGTATTCAAATAATTTCCTCTAAAATTAAAATCTATTCTAAGTATTTTAAAGATATTGCCCACTCCAAAACTGTATTCATAATAAATGTCTTCACTTGGAGAAACTAAAGGTGTTTCGATTAGACTCCCTGTTGTATTTAATGCTATATTTTCATTTGATAAATCTCCCCAAACACCTCTAAGACCAATGATAGCCCTTAGATTATATTTTTTCAAAAATGGAATACGAGAAAATATGCGACCATTAAAATTATGCTCTAAATGTAAAGAAGTATATGTATCAGTTACAAACTCATAAAAATCAAGTTGTGGAAACGTATTATAAATAGAAAAATACGATTGATTCCCTGGTACAACACTTAATAAAGCCAATGGAACTTCACCAAAAGTTTTACCCGCTTCAATCGTTGTTGTTAATCTTCCAAAGCCTCCAACTTGCCAAGGTTGTATATAAGAGAATTGAACCTTAGTATAATTAAAATCACTATTAAATAAATTCTTATCTCCTTTTGTAACTTGAGCAAATAAGCTCGCAAAACCGTCGTTGGCAGTACGTCGCTCTACACCAAACCCTGTCATTTTCCGTTTTGGAAAATAGGATAATGATACTGCTGCTTCAAACTGTTTAACTTCTGAAGAAATGCCGGTAGAAGATTCTAAGTCGTTATAATCTAAACTAAAGGTTGGTGATGCCGATTCTAGAGTTTTATAGGTTCCGCTTGTTCTTATCACCAAGTTTTTACTGGGTTCAATTTCTAAAGCTAAGGTTGTTAAATTTATATTAGTCAGCTTATCATTAGTACTTGTCCCAACAACTGCAGAGGATGCTAAACTTCGGCCAAGTACGTCTGTAGACGCTGTAAGATTTGCTCCTATTTGCTCTACGTCTCGCCTATTTCCACCAGATATGATAATACGTCGTCTTTTATCAATTAACCATTTACCAGAAATACCATATTTAAATTTATCGTCCTTAAACCCATAAGCCAAAAATCCTTCAACTCGCCATAGATCATTGGGTCCAAAATAGGTTCTTCCTCCTCCACGAATACGTGTCCCTTCAACTTCATTAAATCCTAATATTGAAAACACAGGACCAATATCAAGGTTAAGGCTTGGCACTTCAATATAACCAGATGCTAGAATACTTCCAATATTATACAAGCGTTTAAACTTTTTAACAGTTTTAAGCGTGTCTAACATTTTATAAACGCCTTTTTCGTCTTTATTTAGAGATTCCATTCGGTTGTCTTCCCAAAATTTATCATCACGATTATAAGCATCTTCATTATAATTATAAACTTCCTCTTCATAAAACTTTTCGTCTTTAGCTTCATCAAAAATATAATTATCATAAAGCGTAGTTCGCTTTCCATAAACACCTCGTGATTTTTCCTTTTTATTAAGTGCAAAATCCGACAACATATAATCACGTTTAATCAAGAATACCGAATCATTTAAAACGTCAAACTCTTGCTCAATATATATTTCTTTTACCCAGTTTATATTTGCGCTTTTAGACGCTTGTAAGTTGATGTCCTTAATAGCATATGTTGAATCATTAACCCAAAAATCACCTTTAAAAGTCAATTCATTTTTTCGTCTTGGGTAATAAATAATATTATAACACCATTTATTATCTATAAATGCACTGTCAGATAAGACATAATTATACGTTTGTACTCCAGTACGTGATAGCGGGCTTACAAAACTCTTATCAAAAAATTTAAGATAGTTATCATAGATATCAAAATCGGCATACAAATCATCAATAAAATCGATAATAATTTGATTGTTACTAAAGCCTGAATTTTTATTCCCTTTCAATTCTTCTTTCTCTTCCTTAAGAAGGTTATCTCCATAGACTTCACTTACTGCTTCGTTGATAAAAATGGGCAAATAAGTTTTACCTGTAATATTTGAGGTATCTACTTCTTCAAAAACAAATTCCATTCCTCTAAACAACTTGCTTTTTATAAGTGAACTATCAATGGTATTTAAATCAAACTCTACTTTTTCGTATTTATCGTATTTATATTGTTTAAACTGGCGTAAACCATTTTGGCGCTTACGTTCCCAGATTTTATTTAAAATTCCAATTGCTGGATTTTCAGATGCTTTTTTAGATTGTTTCCCTGCAACGATAACTACTTCATTAAGTGCAGCCGCCTCTTCTTTCAAAATAAACTTTAAATCATAGTTGACTTTTTTATCGAGTTTAATCTCTTTGAGTTCATACCCTAAAAAAGAAACAATAACGGTATTCCAAGTGTTATCAGATTCTAAATAAAACCGACCATCTTCATTCGTAATAGTACCTTCGGTAGAACCTTTAAATAACACATTAGCAAATGCAACAGGTTCGTTAGCTTCGTCATAGACATAACCGCTCACTTTCGTTTGAGCAAATAGAAATGACATTCCGAAGAACAAAAATAAAATAAGGAGCTTTTTTTTCATTACAATAAGTATTCGCAATTCTCTGTTAATTAGGGTTTAATTCTTTTCAATTGAAATAGTAATTACTTATAAAATGTTCTTTATAAACATTCATAAGCAAAAAAACTTCATCAACAATCGTGCTAATGAAGTTTAGATAACGCAAAAAAACGCGATTTATTTATACATCACTTTTTTAACTGCTTTGATTACCTCATCTTTATTTGGTAACCACTGCTCTAATAAAACAGGCGAGTAAGGTGCAGGTGTATCTGCAGTATTAATTTTCACAATTGGAGCGTCTAAATAATCGAACGCTTCAGATTGAACGATATAAGTAATTTCTGTTGACACATTACCAAAAGGCCATGCTTCTTCCAAAATAATTAATCTATTCGTTTTCTTTACCGAGGTCAAAACCGTTTCTTTATCTAAAGGACGAACAGTGCGTAAATCGATAATTTCACACGAAACCCCTTCTTTTTCTAATTCATCTGCAGCTTTATAAGCTTCTTTAATGATTTTCCCAAAAGACACAATAGTCACATCTGTTCCTTCTCGTTTTATATCAGCAACACCTATTGGAATAGTATATTCGCCTTCAGGCACTTCGCCTTTATCGCCATACATTTGTTCACTCTCCATAAAAATTACAGGATCGTCATCACGAATTGCAGATTTCAATAGCCCTTTAGCATCATAAACATTTGAAGGCACAACCACTTTTAAACCAGGTGTATTAGCAAACCAGCTCTCAAATGCTTGAGAGTGCGTCGCTGCTAATTGACCTGCAGAAGCTGTAGGCCCACGAAAAACAATCGGACATTTAAATTGCCCGCCAGACATTTGTCTAATTTTCGCAGCGTTATTTATAATTTGATCAATCCCAACTAAAGAAAAATTAAATGTCATATATTCTACTATAGGACGATTTCCTGTCATAGTAGATCCAATGGCTATCCCTGCAAAACCGAGTTCAGCAATTGGTGTGTCAATCACACGTTTAGCACCAAATTCATCTAACATTCCTTTTGAAGCTTTGTAAGCACCATTATATTCAGCTACTTCTTCGCCCATTAAGTAAATGCTTTCATCTCTACGCATTTCTTCGCTCATGGCTTCACAAATTGCTTCTCTAAATTGAATTGTCTTCATGTGTTAGTTTTTTAACGAATAGCAAAAGTAATAATTATTGATAATAAAATAACATAAAATTGACGTTGAAAAACACAATCAAACCCACGCTATTAACTATTCAAGCAACTTTTTATGTTTTTTTCTTCAGAAACGAATAACGCTTCATAAATTTAGGTCTTAAAAAATTGAATAATTCATGATTTAGAAAAGAATTTCTGAGAATTTCACAATCTAACTCTATAAATTTCAAATTTTCGAAAATTTTACTATGCACGCATAGTAAAATTCAAATTATTATAATTATCTTCGTCCTTTAGAAAAAATATACACTCAAAATAAATAATTTGATATGAAAATATTAGTATGTATTAGTCATGTTCCTGATACGACTTCAAAGATTAACTTCACTGAAAATGATACTAAATTTGACACAAATGGTGTGCAATTTGTGATTAATCCAAATGATGAGTTTGGTTTAACGCGTGCCATGTGGTTCAAAGAAAAACAAAATGCTAACGTTACTGTTGTTAATGTTGGTGGTCCAGAAACAGAACCTACACTGCGTAAAGCTTTAGCTATTGGCGCAGATGCAGCTATTAGAGTAAATACTGAAGCTAAAGACGGTTTTCAAGTCGCAAAAGAATTAGCAAATGTTGTAAACGATGGTGGTTACGATTTGGTTATTGCTGGACGTGAATCTATCGATTATAATGGTGGTATGGTACCAGGTATGCTTGCTGCATTAATCAATGCAAACTTTGTAACTAATTGCATTAACCTTGAAGTTGACGGAACAAATGCTACAGCAATACGTGAAATTGATGGTGGGAAAGAAACGGTTTCTACTAGCTTACCTTTAGTAATTGGTGGACAAAAAGGGTTAGTTGAAGAAAGTGATCTTCGTATCCCAAACATGAGAGGAATTATGATGGCACGTAAAAAGCCACTAACTGTTTTAGAATCAACAAATACTATTATCGAAACAACTTCGGTTAAATTCGAAAAACCTGCTCCAAAAGGCGCAGTAACTTTAGTTGATGCAGATAATATTGATCAATTAATTAGTTTACTTCATAACGAAGCAAAAGTAATTTAATCAACCCACTTTAAAAGAAAAAACATGTCAGTTTTAGTATATACAGAATCAGAACAAGGAAAATTTAAGAAAACAGCTTTCGAAGCTGCTTCATACGCAAAAGCTGTTGCAGACCAAATGGGTACTACAGTAACGGCAGTAACCATTAATACAGTGGATGTTTCAGAATTAGGAACATATGGCGTTGATAAAGTACTAAACATTAGCAATGGTGATTTAGATAAATTCAATGCGAACTCATATGCAAGTGCTATTGAACAAGCCGCAAAGCAAGAAGATGCTAAAGTTGTTGTAATTAGTTCGAGTGCTGATAGTAAATATATAGCACCTATTTTAGCAATTGGTTTAGAAGCAGGCTATGCCTCTAACGTTGTTGAAGCGCCTTCAAGCATAGCGCCTTTTACAGTAAAGCGAACAGCATTTACGAATAAAGCGTTTAATATGACAACTATTGATACAGACACAAAAATTATTGGTGTATCAAAAAACGCATTTGGATTAGTAGAATCTAGCGGAAATGCTTCATCAGAGGATTTTTCTCCTTCAATTCCGAACTCAGGAGTTACAGTGCAATCTGTAGACAGAGCTACTGATAAGGTTACAATTGCTGATGCAGAAATAGTAGTATCTGGAGGACGCGGACTTAAAGGTCCTGAAAACTGGGGAATGATAGAAGAATTAGCTGAAGTTCTTGGTGCAGCAACAGCATGTTCTAAACCCGTATCAGATTTAGGATGGAGACCTCATAGTGAACACGTAGGTCAAACAGGAAAACCTGTAGCATCTAACTTATATATTGCCATTGGTATTTCGGGTGCTATTCAGCATTTGGCTGGTATCAATTCTTCAAAAGTAAAAGTAGTTATCAATACAGACCCAGAAGCTCCTTTCTTTAAAGCTGCTGATTACGGTATCGTTGGTGATGCTTTTGAAGTTGTGCCTACACTCATCGAAAAATTAAAGGCATTTAAAGCTCAAAACGCTTAATTTTTTTTTAAATTGTGTTTTGAAAAAGAGCTGTTTTGATTTGGTTCTTTATATCAATCTGCATTTTGCAGTTTGGTAAAGTCCTAATTAAAACAGTTCTTTGCGTTTTATAAGTTATGAGTTTAGTTAAATTAAACATAAAAGGAATTTCTTACAGCCAAACCCAAAATGGCGCGTATGCTTTAATTCTTAATGAGGTTGATGGTGATCGAAAATTACCTATTGTAATCGGTGCTTTTGAAGCGCAATCTATAGCTATTGCTTTAGAAAAAGAAATTAGACCTCCAAGACCACTTACCCACGATTTATTTAAAAACTTCGCTGACAGATTTGACATCATAGTTAAGCAAGTGATTATTCATAAATTAGTTGATGGTGTTTTCTATTCGAGTTTAATTTGCGAACGCGATAAAATTGAAGAAATTATAGATGCCAGAACTAGTGACGCTATTGCATTGGCTCTTCGTTTTAAAGCACCTATTTTTACTTATAAAAACATATTAGACAAAGCTGGGATTTATTTAAAAGTAAATCCTAAAAAAGAGAATGAAGATCAAGATTCTATTCTTGTTGACGATATGGTAGTTGAAGAAATTGAAGCTAGCATACAAGATAATTATATGGATAAATCACTTCAAGAATTACATACACTACTAGAAGAAGCTGTAGCTAACGAAGATTACGAAAAAGCAGCTAAAATACGAGACGAAATATCTAAACGCTAACCCCTTTCATATGAAACATTTTATACTAGCTATTGTAGCTATTTTTTTTGGAATCACAGCAACTTTTGGTCAAGACTTAGAAAAAAAATGGCAATTCGATACTATACAAAATGAAAATGGATTAACGCTATTTGAAATCACAGATTCTGATGCACTAAATTTAGATTCTGGTGAATTCAATTATACTCTAAACGCAAAAGACAGCCTACAAGCTTCTGGTGATTATATTTACCAAAACAACTTATTGGTGTTTTATTACACAACACCTAATGATACTATTAGAAGATATAAAATTCAAGAGCTTACAGATTCTACACTCGTGTTTTCAGAAAGAAACACAACTTATAAATTTAAAGCGCACAAATTAATAGAAGAAGCTGTTCTTCCTACAGCAACAAATACCGATGAGATTATACCAAGTCAAGGCTTTTCTATGAATAGTCTTTGGAGAGGTATTCTAGGAATGGTAACACTTATTTTTATTGCCTTTTTATTTAGTAGTAACCGTAAAGCTGTTAATTGGAAAACTGTTGGAATTGGTCTCGCAATTCAACTTATAATAGCTATAGGAGTCTTAAAAGTTGGATTTGTTAAAACAATCTTTGAATGGGTTGGTCAAAGATTTATTGACTTGCTAGGGTTTACTCAAGCTGGTAGTGAGTTTTTATTTGGAGGGATGCTTAATGTAGAGTCTTTCGGGTTTATTTTCGCCTTTCAAGTATTGCCTACTATTATCTTCTTTTCGGCATTAACATCAGTACTATTCTATTTAGGTTTAATTCAAAAAGTAGTAAAAGCTATGGGATGGCTTTTAACGAAAGTTTTAGGTATTTCTGGTGCTGAAAGTTTAAGTGTTGCTGGTAATATTTTTCTAGGACAAACTGAAGCGCCTTTATTGATTAAAGCATATTTAGAAAAAATGAACAAGTCTGAAATACTACTTGTTATGATTGGAGGTATGGCAACTGTTGCTGGAGCTGTTCTTGCGGCTTATATCGGATTCTTAGGAGGTGATGATAAAGAGCTGCAATTGTTCTACGCAAAGCATTTATTAGCGGCTTCTGTAATGGCAGCACCAGGTGCTATTGTGATTTCTAAAATATTATTTCCTCAAACTGAAAAGATAAATACCGATGTCAATGTTTCTCAAGAAAAAATAGGTTCGAATATCCTAGAAGCAATCGCTAATGGAACAACAGAAGGTTTAAAACTGGCGGTAAATGTTGGCGCTATGCTATTAGTCTTTGTAGCATTCATTGCTATGTTTAATGGAATTTTAGGAGGTATTGCCGGGTTTGACGGATTTACTATTGAATCATTAAACATTGATTGGCATTTTACATCGCTCAATGAAATTATTGATAGAAATACGCCTTATGATTCATTATCGTTAGAATTTATATTAGGCTATATTTTTGCGCCATTAATGTGGCTTATTGGAATTGCTAAAGAAGACATGGCCCTAATGGGACAACTTCTTGGTATTAAGTTAGCAGCAAGCGAATTTATAGGTTACATCCAATTAGCAGATCTTAAAAATGCTGCAAATGCGACACATTTAAAATATGAGAAATCTATTATCATGGCAACATATATGCTATGTGGTTTCGCTAATTTTGCGTCTATCGGTATTCAAATTGGAGGTATTGGTTCAATAGCTCCTGGACAACGTAAACAACTATCTAAGTTTGGTATGAAAGCTTTAATTGGTGGAACGTTAGCGTCATTAATTTCGGCAACTATAGCAGGAATGATTATAGGCTAAGATCAAACCTCTATTCTATTTTATGATCTTCAACACATAAAATAATAGTTAATAACTTTTAATATTATAAAGGGTTGAAATCGTTATGATTCAACCCTTATTTTTATTTTTATTTCCTGAAAATAGAAGCACAACTTAAAGCTATTTCCGTTACTACGGAAAATGAATATGAAACAATACCACGACTTAGTAAAGCACGTCTTAGAACAAGGAAACGAAAAAGGAGATCGAACAGGGACAGGAACCAAAAGTGTATTTGGATATCAAATGCGTTTTGATTTAAGTGAAGGGTTCCCAATGATAACGACTAAAAAACTACATTTAAAGTCTATAATTTATGAATTACTCTGGTTCTTAAATGGTGACACAAATATCAATTATTTAACTGAAAATGGTGTTCGTATCTGGAATGAATGGGCAGATGATAATGGCGATTTAGGTCCTGTGTATGGTCATCAATGGCGTAACTGGAACAGCGATGATATTGATCAGATTAAAGATGTCATTCACACACTAAAAAACAATCCTAACAGTCGTCGTATGTTGGTCTCTGCCTGGAACCCTTCTGTACTACCTGATACCTCAAAATCATTTAGTGAAAATGTAGCTAATGGTAAAGCTGCCTTACCGCCTTGTCATGCTTTTTTTCAATTTTATGTGGCTAACGGAAAGTTATCTTGCCAGCTATACCAACGAAGCGCCGACATCTTTTTAGGTGTCCCTTTTAATATTGGTTCTTATGCACTATTCACTATGATGATGGCACAAGTATGTGGTTACGAAGCTGGAGAGTTTATTCACACCTTTGGTGACGCACATATATACAGCAATCATTTTGAGCAATTAGAATTACAATTATCTAGAGATATTAGACCATTACCTAAAATGAAATTGAATCCTGACGTAAAAGATATCTTCGATTTTAAATTTGAAGATTTCACGCTAGAAGATTATAACCCACATCCACATATTAAAGGCATTGTTGCCGTATAATTTATATGAAACATTTATTTTCTATCACAATATTCTTTTTGAGTCTATCTCTATTTGCACAAGAAATAACATTACCTATTCCTATAGAGAGTGAAGAAGAATCTGTATCTCTTACAGCAACAGAAAGCATTCCAATTTATAAGGACTGTGAAAATAGAACTACTAATTTGGATAAAAAAAAATGTATGTCTGAAAAAGTTGGTCAATTGATACAATCCAATTTCAATACCATACTTGATAAAAATGCAAATTTAAACCCAGGTATGATTTCCATTTCTGTTATTTTCAAAATTAACAAACAAGGTAATGTTGTTGATGTTAAGGCTAAAGGACCACATCCTTCTATAGAAAAGGAAGCTGTTAGAGTTATCAAAATGATACCTCAAATGACACCAGGCATGCTAGACGGTAAACCCGTAAAAGTGCCTTATGCTTTACCGCTCAAAGTTGAAATGACTGCATCTAAACACCTAAATAAAACCAATACTATTATTGACAAAAGTACTGCTGTGTATCCGATTTTCAGAAGTTGCAATGAAGGTTTTAACTATGAAAATGCTAAGCGATGTACGTCTAAAAAAATCATAGACTTCATAAAGTTGAATTTCGATTATGAAATGGCTGATCGCGTCTTCCCTCTAGAACAGTCTACAAAATTTCAGTTAGATTTTATTATCAACAAAAAAGGAAAAATAGAACAAGTAAATGCAAAAGCAAACCACAAAGCTATTGCAATTGAAGCTATAAGGCTAGCTAAACGCCTTCCGAAGTTTAAAAAACCTGGCACTATTGATGGCAAACCTGTTGATGTTCCTTTTCGTTTATTAATGACCATTTACTTTCAATAAAGTTTAAAACGTATCAAATAACTCAAGAGTGCTTTCAAATTGAAAGTGTTTTTTTCGCGTTAAAAAGACTAACTTTACATTTATAAATTTTTGATTTATGTTTGGAAAAAAAAAGCAGATTCCTCAAATAGATGCAGCACAATTAGCATTAATTAAATATGCAGAAAAACGCATTAAACAAAAAAAGCGTGTGTATATTCATTTTATTGTATTTTTAATTGGCGCTGTATTTTTAATAGTAGCCAATACGGTTTTAGGGATTGGAAAAGATTTTAAAATTGCTGGACTCGAATGGTTTGTTATTGCAATAGTATTATGGTTATGTTTTTTTATATATCATACCGTAAGTGTTTTTATTACTCATAAGTTTATGGGAAAAGACTGGGAAGATCAACAACGCGAAGTATTAGTTGCGAAACAACAAGAACGTATCGAAAAACTAAAGCAGCAATTTTTAAAGGAAGAAACCGAAATTGCTAAATCGCAAGCATACAATGCCTCTTTAGAAAATTCGTCTTCAAATCAAAAAAAAAAATCTGAGTTAACTATTATTGTAGCTGCTGGAGAAAACAATGCTATAGGAAAAGATAATGACCTCATCTGGCATTTAAGTGATGACCTTAAACGGTTTAAATCATTAACAAATGGCCATCACATTATCATGGGGCGTAAAACGTTTGAAAGTTTCCCTAAGCCACTACCAAATCGCACACATATTGTGATTACAAGACAGGGCAGCTATAAGGCTCCTGATGGTGTGATCGTTGTTAATAATATGGAAGATGCACTTGATGCTGCTCGTCATGACAAACAACCATTTATTATTGGTGGTGGAGAAATCTATAAACAATCGATGGCTTTAGTTGATAAAATCGAAATCACTCGTGTACATCACAGTTTTGAAAATGCAGATACTTTTTTTCCAGAAATAGATATCTCTATTTGGAAAGAAATACATAGAAAGGAACATTCTATAGATGAAAAACATAAGTTCTCATTTACGTTTTTAACCTATGAGAGAAAATAATAAGAAAAAATTGCTTAAAAACCTTATAGCCATTTTAGTGCTAACATTATCATTTCTTGTCAATGCTCAGCACTCTAATAGATTTATTATTGACAGTATTCTAGTTGAAACAAAGGTGCACGGTAAAAATTTCTTTATTGATAAATCAGAGATTCATTCTGTCAGCTACATTACGAATAAAAATAGAATTAAACATCTCGGCTTTTATAATACTGATAGTCTCACATATATTTTAACCAATAGATATATTAATAGATTGGATAGTTTAAAAGGAATTCCTACAACACGAAAGATGACTACTGATTATAGTTCTTGGTATTATAAAAACAAACCTTATAATGGCCCTTATATTAATTACTATTTTAATGGCATAAAAAAAGAAGAGGGTTTTATAAAAGACGGTAAAGTTCAAGGACTTGTTAAATATTATTATAGAGATGGGAGCCTCTCTAATCTGAGAAATTTTATCAATAACTCTCTAGCTGGAATTCAAACCAATTATTATAGCAATGGTAACAGAAAATCTACAATTAAATATGTAGAAGGTAAAAAAAATGGAGAATTCGTTGAATATTTTCCAAACGAAAAAATAAAGCGTAAAGGTTATTATAAAAATGGAACTCTAAACGGTATCATTTCTGAATACTATTCAAATGGATCATTAAAACAAAAAAGTAATAATCAATCTGAATTTGAAAGTAAAAATGATGAACTAAAATACATTCAAAGACTCAGTGATGGGCATCAAATTATAGAACATGTTTTCGGAATAGAAAAATTGAGTAAAAGAAAACTAAGAAAGATTAATGACTGTTATTATCAATTTAATGCATTAATTAAAAAAGAGATTCTACTCGACGATTATTATTTATCTAGAGGAATTATTTATTTAATAAAAGATGACTATGAACTTGCTTTAAATGACTTTACTCATGTTTTAAATATTGAACCTCTTAATTATGCTGCAAAATATTATGGTGTTTTGACATTATTAAAAAAATACAAAAACACAGCACTAGAAAATATTCCTATTGAGGACAGAATCGTTATTTGCTCAAGTTTATCTAATAGAATTAACGATAGCACTCATAGATTACATGAAATTATCCTCACTGAATACTATAAATATTGCCCAAATTAAATCGTAATAACTATATTATCTCATGATCAAACAACTACAATTACGCATTACTCTTCATGAAGAACGACAAGCAGATATTTTAGTCTATAAAGCGTCTCAGGCTCTCCATGTTAAAAAAGAAGATATTTCAGCAGTAAAAGTATTGCGTAAATCTGTTGATGCGCGCAAGAAACGTATCATTTTAAATTATAAAGTCGAAGTTTATATCAATGAACCTGTTCCTGAAAACTCTTCTTATACATTTGACTACAAAGATGTCTCTAATGCAAAGCCAATTCATATTATAGGTTTTGGACCTGCAGGAATGTATGCTGCTTTACGATGTATTGAACTCGGTTTTAAACCTATCGTTCTTGAGCGCGGAAAAAATGTTCAAGACAGACGTCGTGATTTAAAAGCGATTAACCAAGACCATTTTGTTAACGAAGATTCTAATTACTGCTTTGGAGAAGGTGGCGCAGGAACCTATAGTGATGGAAAATTATATACAAGAAGCTTGAAACGTGGAGATGTTAGAAAGATCTTTGAAAATTTAGTGTACCATGGCGCAACAGATCAAATTTTAGTTGATGCACATCCACATATAGGGACAAATAAACTTCCAAAAGTGGTTACGAATATTCGTGAAACTATTTTAAAATACGGAGGCGAAGTTCATTTTGAAACACGAGTTACCGATTTCAATATTAAAAACAGCCTAATAAAATCAATCACGTTACAAAACGGGAATGAACTAGACACTGAAAAAATTATTTTAGCAACTGGTCATTCTGCTCGTGACATCTATTACTTATTAAACGAAAAAGACATTCAGCTAGAAGCAAAATCGTTTGCCATGGGAGTTCGAGTAGAACATCCGCAAGCTATTATTGATGGTATTCAATACCATTGTAAAGGTGAAAAAAGAGACGAATTATTACCCGCAGCTGCTTATAGTTTAGTCCAGCAAGTGAATAACAGAGGGGTGTATTCTTTTTGCATGTGTCCTGGCGGATTCATTGTTCCAGCAGCAACCGCTAATGGTGAAATTGTTATAAATGGTATGTCTCCTTCAAAACGAGATAATGAATATGCTAATTCTGGTATCGTGGTTGAAATTAATGCCGATAAAGATCTTTATAAATATGAGCATCATGGAGCACTTAAAGGACTAGAATACCAAAAAGACTTAGAGCGGTTAGCATTCACAGCTGGAGGAAGAACACAAACAGCTCCAGCACAACGATTAACCGATTTCGTTGAAGGCAATCTATCTTCTAATTTAAACCCTACGTCTTATCAACCTGGATTGAAATCAGCACCATTACATTCGTTATTACCAAAACTAATTGGAGGTTCGCTTCGGAAGGGTTTTAAGGCTTTTGGAGAAAAAATGGAAGGCTATTATACCTCTGAAGCCAATATTATTGGTGTCGAATCTAGAACCTCATCACCAGTAAATATTCCAAGAAATGAGACTTTAGCACATCCTGAAATCACCAATCTATTTCCTTGTGGTGAAGGTGGTGGATATGCTGGCGGAATAGTTTCAGCAGCTATGGATGGTGAACGTTGTGCTGAAGCTGCAACTGGACATTTATAAATTTATTTTGACTTAATTAGCTTACGTTTTATTTTAAGATATTATTCCTATTTTTGTCGCATAAAATTTGATTATAATGAATGCATATATATTTCCAGGTCAAGGCGCACAATTCTCAGGAATGGGTCTTGATTTATACGAAAACTCTCCATTAGCTCAAGAGCTATTTGAAAAAGCAAATGACCTCTTAGGTTTTCATATCACAGACATCATGTTTGAAGGTTCTGCTGAAGACTTAAAAGAAACTAAAGTCACACAACCAGCTATTTTTTTACATTCAGTTATTCTAGCTAAAACTTTAGGTGATAGTTTTAAACCAGATATGGTTGCAGGACATTCCCTTGGAGAATTCTCTGCATTGGTAGCTAACGGAACTTTAAACTTTGAAGACGGATTAAAATTAGTCTCTCAACGTGCTCAAGCCATGCAAAAAGCATGCGAATTACAACCAAGTACTATGGCTGCCGTTTTAGGATTGGATGATGCTATTGTCGAAAAAATATGCGCAACAACTGAAGGTATTGTCGTTCCTGCAAACTATAATTGCCCAGGTCAATTAGTAATTTCAGGAGAAATTGATGCCATTAATAAAGCCTGTGAAACATTAAAAGAAGAAGGTGCTCGTCGTGCTTTAGTATTACCTGTAGGTGGCGCATTTCACTCCCCTTTAATGGAACCTGCTCGAGAAGAATTAGCTGCAGCTATTGAAAACACATTATTTAGCAAACCTAAATGTCCGATATATCAAAATGTAACGGCATCTGCTGTAATTGATGAAAATGAAATTAAAGCAAATTTAATCTCTCAATTAACGGCTCCTGTACGTTGGACACAATCGGTACAACAAATGCTTACTGATGGTGCATCTCACTTTACAGAAGTTGGTCCTGGAAAAGTATTACAAGGTCTCGTTAAAAAAATTAATAGAGAAACCCAAACAGCCTCAGCTATCTTAGACTTAAACGCTTAATTTTATGAAGATTTCTAGAACAGCAGGAATTATCTTGCTAATCGTGTTCAATATCGCTATTGACCAAATTTCAAAAGTTATAGTTAGAGCGAACATTGACCCAAGTGAACGCATTAATGTCATTGGTGATTTTTTCCAAATGATGAATGTTGATAATACTGGTGCATTTTTAGGTATGGGAAGTGATATGAACCCAACTCTAAAACTCATATTTTTATTAGTGCTACCTATAGCTGTTTTAGGCTACTTAGTCTACTATATTATGACCAACAAGGCTCAAGACAAACTAAGTCTAATTGCGCTTTGCTGTATTGCTGGTGGAGGAATAGCTAATGTTTTTGATCGCATTGCCTTTGGAAAAGTAACAGATTTCTTTTACTTACATATTAATGATACATTACGAACTGGGATTTTTAATGTGGCAGACATGTCTGTTACCTTTGGAATGTTTGTTCTTCTATACGTAACACTATTCTCCAAAAAGAAAAAAATAATGGCTTAAAATAAAAAAAAGCCTCTTTAAACAAAAGAGGCTTTTTTTATAACTATAATTTTAAACCTAGTTCTTGTAAACTTTTCCTTCTTTCATAACAAAAACTACATTTTCCATCGTCTTTATGTTTTTAGTTGGATCATCATTTACGGCAATGATATCTGCAATAAAACCTTCTTTTATTTGTCCAAGCTCTTGTTCCATCTGAAGCAACATTGCATTTGTAATGGTAGCACTTTGAATCGTTTCTATGGCAGGCATACCTGCTTCTACCATATATCCAAACTCTTTCCCACTATTACCATGCTTAAAAACGCCTGCATCTGTACCAAAAGCGATAGCAACACCTCTTTTATAAGCCTTTGCAAAAGTGCCTTGTATTTGTGGTCCAACGGCTAATGCCTTTGGGACTACTATATCAGGATAGAAGCCTTTTATTTTAGCTTTTTCTTCTACTTCTTTACCGGCAGTTATTGTCGGCACCAGGAAAGCATTATACTGTTTCATCAAATCCATAGTTTCATCACTCATATATGTGCCATGTTCAATTGTTTTAACACCTCCAATAATAGCACGCTTCATACCTTCATCACCATGAGCATGAGCTGCAACATGCATTCCATAATCTTTAGCAGTATCACAAATAGCTTTAACTTCTTCTATAGTAAACTGAGGATTATCACCACTTTTTGCTACACTTAACACGCCTCCTGTTGCTGTAATTTTAATCAAATCTGCTCCATTCTTATAACGTTGTCTTACTGCCTTTTTAGCATCTTCAACACTATTTACAACACCATCTTCAGGACCTGGATCTTCTAGAAGGTGTTTTTTTGCTCCATTAGTATGATCGCCATGGCCTCCTGTAGAACTAATAATTTTACCAGCAGTAAAAATTCGCGGGCCATCTATTTTATTTGCTGCAATTGCGTTTTTTACTGAAATATTTACACCTGTACCACCTAAATCTCTAACAGTTGTAAACCCAGACAATAATGTTCGTTCTGCATAAGCTACAGAATTAAAAGCAATATCGGCTTCATTCAAAATATAACGTTCTAATCTAGTTCTAGGACCAAATTCTTGTTCAATATGAACATGCATATCAATAAGTCCTGGCATTACTGTTTTATCTTTTAGATCTATTACAATATCTTCAGAAGTCTTAGCATCAATATATCCATTTTCAACTGCAATGATTTTATCTCCCGAAACTACAATCGTTTTTTGTGATAACGTTTTACCGTTTTTAGTATCAATTAATTTTCCGCAATGCAAATATGTGTTCTGTCCAATTACTGAAATAGTTAGTAAAAGGATTATAAATTGTAATACTTTTTTCATTATGGTGGGTTTATATATTTCTAATATGTTTTTCCCAATCCCAAGCAGACTGCATTGCATCGTCAAGGCTTGATTGGGCTTTCCATCCTAATATTGTATTTGCTTTTTCGGTATGAGCATAAGCTGAAATGACATCTCCCTCGCGTCTTGGAGCAATTTTATAATTTAGTGATTGACCCGAAGCTTTCTCAAAAGAATTAATGACTTCTAGTACCGAACTCCCAACACCTGTTCCAATATTAAAGGTTTCAAAATTTGAAGCATTCTTATTTTCTACTAAGCGTTTTAAAGCAATTACATGTGCTTTTGCCAGATCTACAACATGAATATAATCACGAATACAGGTCCCATCGGGTGTTGGGTAATCATTCCCAAAAACAGATAAACACGCTCTTAGTCCGGCTGCTGTTTGCGTAATATAAGGCACTAAGTTTTGAGGAACACCAATTGGTAACTCTCCAATTTTCGCACTTGGATGTGCTCCAATAGGATTAAAGTAACGCAAAGCAATAGCATTCAATTCACTTTTCACGTTACAAGTATCTCTTATAATTTCTTCTCCAATTTGTTTGGTATTACCATAAGGAGATTCTGCGGCTTGTATAGGAGCAGTCTCTGTAATTGGCATTTTTTCGGCTTGACCATAAACAGTACAGGACGAACTAAATATAAAATTAGAAGCATTTAAATTAAGAACTTCTTTTAGAATATAAATAAGTGTATTTAAATTGTTTTCATAATAATCTAACGGCTTTTCTACACTTTCTCCAACAGCTTTACTTGCTGCGAAATGAATAACACCTACAATATCTTTATGGTTTTGAAAAAAGCTTTCAACAGAAGATTTTTCTTTTAAATCTAGTTTTTCAAATAGTGGAATTTTACCTGTTATAGAAGTTATTCCTTCTAATACATCAACAGAAGAATTTGACAAATCATCAATAATAACAACATCAAACCCTTCATTTTGTAATTCTACAACCGTATGAGATCCAATAAAACCTAATCCTCCAGTTACAAGTATTTTTTTCATTTTAAGAATTGACAAAGTTGATAATAGTTGATGTAATGAATTCTAATTGCTCATTATCTAATTCTGTATGCATTGGCAGAGAAATGACTTCTTTCACCAATTGGTTAGTGATAGGGAAATCGGCTTCATTATATCTAGAATCTTGATACGCTTTTTGGCGATGTAGTGGAATTGGATAATAGACACCACATGGAATTCCATTAGCATTTAAATGTTTCACTAAAGCATCTCTATCACTATTTATAATTCGTAAAGTATACTGATGAAAGACATGACTATTTTCAATATTCTCTCTATAAGGTGTCATTATATTGGCATGGTTCTTAAAAGCTTCATCATAAGCATTTGCCGCCTGTAGTCTCGCCTTATTATAATCATCTAAGCGTTTTAACTTTATATCTAAAACGGCCGCTTGAACGGAATCTAATCTTGAATTTACACCAACAACATCATGATGATATCGTTCGTACATTCCATGATTTACGATTCCTCTTATCGTATGTGCTAGATCATCATCATTAGTAAAAATCGCACCACCATCTCCATAACATCCTAAATTCTTTGAAGGAAAAAATGATGTCGATGCCACATGACTAATGGTTCCTGCTTTAGCTTTTTTGCCATCTTTATACGTATATGTAGCACCTATAGCTTGAGCATTATCCTCTATGACATATAAATCATGTGCTTTAGCAATTTCCATGATAGCTTCCATATTAGCACACATTCCGAAAAGATGTACTGGGACAATAGCTTTTGTTTTTGGTGTAATCGCCTTCTTAATGGCTTCAACATCTATATTAAACGTTATAGGATCAACATCAACCAAAACTGGCGTGAGTTGCAACAACGCGATAACCTCTACAGTTGCTGCAAATGTAAAATCTGCAGTAATAACCTCATCACCAGGTTTCAACCCTAATCCCATCATTGCTATTTGCAATGCGTCTGTACCATTAGCACATGGAATCACATGTTTGACATCTAAGTAATTTTCTAAGTTTTTTTGAAATTCATGAACCTTTGGTCCATTTATATACGCTGTAGAATCTAAAACCTCTAAAACAGAGCGATCTACCTCTTCTTTTATTTTACTATATTGACCTTTTAGGTCAACCATTTGAATTTTTTTCATACAAGACGAAATTACGAAATTCATTAGCATTAAGCAATGAAATTATTGTAAAGAACAGTATTTTAGCATGAACTTAATCGTTTCGATATTGTATAATTTAGGAATACATATACTTTCATTTATTCTGAAGCTACTAACCAACTTTAATACCAAGATAAAGTTGGGTGTTGTTGGTCGTAGTAAAACGTTTTCTGTTTTAGAAAGAAGCATTAACACTACGGATAAAACACTTTGGTTTCATTGTTCTTCTTTAGGGGAATATGAACAAGGTCTCCCTGTTTTTGAAGTCTTACGAAAAAAATACCCGCAACATAAAATTGTACTCTCTTTTTTTTCCCCTTCGGGTTATGAGATTAGAAAAAATAGTAAAATAGCAGATGTTGTTGTTTATCTTCCTTTAGACACTAAAGCCAATGCTAAACGATTTCTAGAATTAGTGCATCCCGAATTTACCGTATTTGTAAAGTATGATATTTGGCCTAATTTACTCTTAGAATTAAAACGTCGAAATGGTAGAGCGATCTTAATTTCGGCATTATTCAGAAAAAATCAATCTTACTTTAAGCTTTATGGAGGCAAAAGAAAAACGGCTCTATTCGCTTTCGAGCATATTTTTGTACAGAATGAAAACTCAAAAGCCTTGCTAAATTCGATTCATTACAATTCGGTTAGCATTTCTGGAGATACTAGATTTGATCGTGTTAGCAATCAATTACTACAAGATAATCAGCTTGATTTTATTTCAGAATTCAAAGACAATAGTACTTGCATCGTTATAGGCAGCTCATGGCCAGAAGATGAAACTATACTTGCGCCATACATAAACAAGTATGCCTCTAAAGATTTAAAATTTATAATTGCCCCACATGAAATAAAAAGCAATCATATTAAATCTATTGTTTCAAAACTTAATGTTGATACCGTTTTGTTTTCTGACAAAGACAACAAACAGTTAAGTGACTATTCTGTTTTTGTGATTGATACGATAGGTTTATTGTCTAAAATTTACAGTTATGCAGATATAGCATATGTTGGAGGCGCAATGGGACAAACAGGTTTGCATAATATTTTAGAACCCGCAACTTTTGGCGTGCCTATAATTATCGGTAAAAATCACAGCAAATTCCCTGAAGCTTATACGATGATTAAAGACGCAGGAGTCACTTCGGTTAAAAGTGAAAATGAACTAAAAACAGCCTTAGATTCATTTGTTTCTTCAAGTGAATACTGTAAGAGTATAGGTCATAAAAATTCTGAATTCATCAAGAAAAGTAAAGGAGCTGTCGTCCAGATCAGTAACTATATACGTATATAATACATCAATCCTTAACAAATGTTAATTTTTTACCTAAAAATTCAATTTAAGTTATTAAATTTAGTGTATTAACAATTAACACTAAAACTATTACAATGAAAAAATTAATTTTAAACATCGCATTAGTATTGGCACTTGTTGTGTCTGTTACCTCATGTAGAGAAACTAAAGAAGAAGCTGAAAAAGCAGGTGATGCTGTAGAAAACACTACTGAAAAAGTAGAGGACGCTGTAAAAGATGCTGCCGAAACAACTGGAGATGCTATTAAAGATAGTGCAAATGCTGTAAAAGAAGACGCTGAAGATGTTTTACATGAAGCAGGAGATGCAATCAAAGATGGTGCAGATAAAGTAAAAGAAGGTGCTGAAAATGCCGTAGACGATGCTAAAGATGCTGTAAAAAACGCAACTGATAAAGCTAAAGAAGAAGGTACCAAAGCACTAAACGATGCTGCTAACAACTTGAAAAAGGATAATTAATTAGCAGTTATTTTAATATCTAAAAAAGGTCTGATAAAAATCAGATCTTTTTTTATGCGAACTCGTTTCCTCTATCTTTCAATAAAGGTTTTGGTACTAAAAACGAGATTTACCTTTAACGAGTCTTATTTCAACATCTTAAGAAAACCAATCCAAAATATAGAATTCCTTTTTTGTTTTAAAAAGAAGCCTGAAAGCAACCTATTACGATTAGTTAGAAAATAAAAAAAGCCTTTATCTTTCGATAAAGGCTTTAGTACTGAAGACGGGACTTGAACCCGTACGTCCTAATGGACATTGGATCTTAAGTCCAACTAGCTCTATATTCAATTATATTTAAGATAACTGATAATCAACTATTTAAAAACAATTCATTTCAAATAAATACATTTAAACACAACAAAAACCACTATTTGTTGTACCTATATTGTACCAAATCCTTATTTTTGAATTATTAAAAAATTTATCATGTCCTCAAGTTTAAAGATAGTTATTCGTAAGAAACCAAATAAAGAAGGCTTATGTCCTTTAGCTATTCGTATCACAAAAGATAGAAAAACGAATTACATTTATACAGGTTATTACATTGATATAAAATATTGGGATGAAAAAAACAAACAAGTAAGAAAGTCACATCCTAATTCAGTTCGCTTAAACAACCTCCTTCTTACTAAATTATCCGAGGCAAACAATACACTTATTGATTTAGAAACGAACAAAAAAGATTCATCTGCAAATCATATTAAACAAGAAGTTGTCTCCCCTTTAACGAATAAAAGCTTTAATGAGGTAGCCAGAGAATTTTTAAATGATTTACAAAAGCAAGAGAAGCTTTCTAGGTTAGGTTCAGATAGAGTGCGTGTTAATCATCTTATCTCTTTTATGAATTCTGAAAACATTCTTTTTAAAGAAATAGACGAGCTTTTACTAAGACGATTTATATCACATCTAAAATCTAAACATAAACTTTCGCAACGTTCTATTATGAATAACCTTGTGGTTATACGAACATTATATAACAAGGCCATTAAACAAGGTATTATAGAACATAAGTATTATCCTTTTGGAGCACAAAAGATTCGCATTAAATTTCCAGAAACTGAAAAAATCGGGCTTACTATTGAAGAAATACAAAGACTAGAGAAATTAGATAATCTTACAAAAGCACAACGTCATGCCCTCAATGCCTGGCTATTTAGTTTTTACTTTGCAGGAATGCGTGTCTCTGATGTTTTAGGGATTAAGTGGAATAACATTATCGACAACCGTCTTCATTACAGAATGAATAAAAACGAAAAACTCCTTTCAATTAAATTACCTGATAAAATATTACCAATATTAGAACAATACAGAAATCAAAAAACGTCTAACTATGATTTTATTTTTCCAGAAATGAAGTCAATTAACATCAAAGAACCTTATCAAGTCTTTAGAAAAACCAATGCTGCAATTTTAAAGTTCAATAAGCACCTTAAGAATATTGCAAATAAAGCAGAGATAGATAAAAAAATCACAATGCATATTGCTCGTCATAGTTTTGGAAATATTTCAGATGATAAAATTCCTGTAAAAATGCTTCAAAAACTGTATCGACACTCTTCAATTACAACGACTATTAATTACCAATCAAACTTTATTCATAAGGATGTTGATGATGCTTTGGATTCTGTAATTAATTTTTAAAAAATAGTGTATTACTTTTTTTATTAAAACTTAATACCTCCTTTAAAAGCAAAAAATAATCCTTACTAAATTCAGAGCCTTATATGTAACAACTTTACTGTATTTTATCGAAAATCAAAGTTTAATGCTTCTAATCAACGTATAATCACGGGTTTATAAAATAAAGTAAATATACCTGAAAACTGTTTAGTTTAAGTAACTAATTTAGAGATATCAACTAAATCATGTTAATTATGAAATCCAAAATATCGAAGTGTTTTTTATTAGTTATGTCTATTTGCTTTTTCATCAAAACCAATGCACAAGATTTAAAAATAGGAAATAACTATTTTTTTACTGAAGATCAAATTAGCATTAATGAAGATAGTATTAAAGTAGATGGAAAAGCCTTAAAGGGCGAGAATATTCAGATTAAGTCAGGTCATCAAATTAGAATCTTAGATATTAAAGACAAAAAGGTGTATTTTAAATATTTGAATTTTAGAGAGAGTAAGGAATTTAAAAAAAACAAAGAATCTAATCCAACAGAAGAAGGCAAATATACTCCATTTCAAGCTCTTTACAATACTAATGAAGTAACAGAAAAGACGAAAATTTTCAGTATGCCAAAGGATGATTTTGAAAAATTTACTAAAGTTCTTTACAATCGTTTTAGAGGATTCAAATATGGTGGCTATACAGTACCAATTAGATTAAGGAAAAATGATGATTCTTTTGAGTTTAACTCAAATATTTCTTTAGGTGCTAATGTAATTGCTCGTTTCGGTTTAAAAAAGAAAGAGCATATGTATATTGATTTGTCTTTAGGTATTTCAATAACAAAAGTCGATTTAAATAGTGATAATAGCTTATTAGGAACCCAAGGAACGGATTTTGCAGATATAGAAACATTATCACCCACGGCATTTACATATACTTTTGGAGTACTCTTTAATTTAGCAGAAAATGTTAATCTCGGAGCTTATCTAGGATGGGATCGTTTACAATCATCTGATAACAAAACGCAATGGATCTATAACAGAAAACCTTGGCTTGGTATAGGCTTAAATATATCTGCAGGAAAAGCTGACAATAGTACAGCTAGTTCTTCGCAAGCAGATAATGATTAGACAATCGATATTTAGTTTCTAAAAAACAACCTTCTCTAAGTTTATTTTTTTGACACGAAAAAAACTAGTTATTAAAATTTAACATAAAAAATTTATCAAGACTCAAAGTCTACCCTATTTGAGTTGTATAAATAGAAAAGAAATATCCAATAGCTATATGATTATTAGGAGACAATTGAAATGCTTAAAGAACTAACTTAATATCTTTAATGATGAAATCAAATATTATAACCTTTCTTACTGTTACTGCTATGTTTTACATTTGCTTAGGACAGACCTATCCTGAAACAAAAGTTTTTGACACAATTACAAATACTAATGCTGAACCATTTAATGTAATTAACTGGCAAGAAGCTTATAGAAATCGAAACGTCATAACATTTCGAGGTGACTACTCACCTAGTTCAACTAGTTTTTTTATTGATAAAAACCTCATACTTACCGCTGGACACAATGTACATACAGATTTCTTTTCAAGAATAGATTGGCTAAAAGTTATTCCAGGAATGTATAAAGAAACTAAACCTCTTGACTCATTAATAATTAATGGAAGAAAGAAGTTTAAAGAAGTCAAGAGGACTCCAAATAAATTTAGTTTTTCAAAAAGATGGAAAAAAAGAATTAAGTGGGATTTTGCTCTTGTTTATATTCCCGATATCTATCTAACAGAAAAAATGAAAAACATTAATCGTAAGATATTCGTTTTAGACGAAAACTATATATTAAAAAAAGGAGATACAATACATGTTGCAGGATATCCAGCAGATGGCAATAATGATGGTAAATATTTTGGCGATTTAATGATTTACCAGATTGGAGAAGTGCAAAAAATAGGCGATAAACATTTTTATCATAATTTTTATACTGAAAAGGGTAATAGTGGCTCACCCATTTGGGTTGAGCATGAAGGTAAAAGAATCATCGTTGGAGTTCATACGTTTCCAAATAAAGGAACTTTATTAGATAAAGAAAATATACTAATAATAAAAAGTTGGATGTCTGAAATTCTGGATTAAGGTTTCTATACTCTTTGTACCATTGTGCGTAAACAAAGCTTAAATAATCTGTCATTAAGCATATATGACAGGCAAATTCAAAACAAACATTAGTGAAATCTCTTTCAACTATAAACGCAAAGTCAGAGCATCAGAGCGACCAAAGGTGTCTTGCTCAAAATATGCTGAAGAACTCATAGAAACACAATAACTAGAAATCTCAATCATCGTCTTCAATCTGTAGTTACAAAACTAAGTGTTGATAAGGAATTATTATTGCACAAAGAAACCTCTAACATTTTGGATACTGTAATCAATTTTAAGGTTCTTTAAAACAATATCACCAACCTTTAAGAGCTTTTTCATCCATAATGGCATCTGAAGTGTAGAACGCTTTTCTTTCTTTCCAATATTCTCCAGACAAGGCATCTTCAACTCTCTTTTTTAATAATGGGCTTTTTTCTAATAGAACTTTATCATTTAAAATTTTATTAAGCAAAACAACTATTTTCTCATTTTTGTGATACTTTGCCACATAATGTCTTTTTCTCCAATTATTAAATAAAATATATTCAAAATTAGACGCGGATATTTGTCCACTTTTATAAAGACCATAACAGTCATCAATAAAATTGAAGTACTTCTCATAACCTAAGCCGTTCATCAATTGAAACGTAAGACGCTTTTGATTTTTTGATATATTTTTACAAGTAATTAAGGCTAATGCTTCATCTACAAACTTATCTGCATTTGTAAAAAAATAATTCTCAGAATCATCATATTGAACGTTTTCAAAAAGGTTCACATCTTTTTTAGTATCATAAACAAACTTTGATAATTCGCCATAATCTACATGACAATGTTCTTGAACAGATTTTGTCTTAATTTCTTGCTGATTAGAAACAACATCAGATGTCTTTAATTTTTCTTGATTATTATCCTTACAACTATTGAACAGTATAAGTTTAAAACACACTAAAAGAAAAATAGGGGCATTAGTCTTCATATATTATATCTTTTAATTAGTATTCGCCTACATAGCGCCAAACTGCAATATTACCTGAATCTCTAAAAGCAATAAATGTAGGGTGATCTTCTGTAACTTTAACAATATCATGTCCGGCATTAATTACATTCCACCCATTAGTGCCTTTTGAGATAAAAATTGCTGCATGACCAAAACCACTTGATCTAGCATCTGGATGTAAAATTAATAAATCTCCTGGTTTTAAGTTGTTTAAATCAGTTATTTTTTTAAACCCAGGAACAGGGCCTTTATCCTTTAAGCCTTTCAAGCCATAGAGCCACCAAGTGCCTGGTCTCTCGCCAGTTCTTAAATTACTAAGTTCTACAAAATCTACATGCATTTCTTTAAAAACATCACCACAATACAAACTACATTTAGGGTCTCCTGGATCACCTCCCTCAAAATTATCTTTGTCCAAATGCTGTGCCCAATCTCCTGGACCTTCTTCCTTCAATCTGTTAGCTGTATCTATAACTACTGAGCCTAAATCGTAGTAAGTTGCACCCTCTTTATTACCAGTACCATCATCTAAACCAGAGATTTCACTATCATACTCTCCTGAATAAGATAATTTGGTACTGCCTTGACCAACCCAATTTGTTCCATCCCAAATCCACAAACCATCATCATCAAGCCAGACAGTTCCTATATCATAGATATGCTTGTTAGGCGGTCTATAATCACCGCTCATTTCAAAATCACCAGAATTTGATTCAATATCATAGTCATAGTCATAAGAATCAGCACCACTAGGGTCAGACCAATACACAGGATTATTATCAAAAGCTGTATAACTACTCATAGAATAATGCAAAACTGGATCAATAGAAGTCCATCGCGCTATAGAGGGATCATATTGACGTAAATCCATCTCGTAAAGATTTACACCAAGAGATTTTTCTAACTCTGCGCTATTGAACTTAAATTTACTGCCTATTGAATTCGTGTTAGCACTTACTATGTCATTATAACCTTTTTGATTTAGTCCAAAAGGGTAGTAATTGTTTTCCTCAACAATCTCAATCTCATTAATATTACTAACTCTTCTAATACTTGCATTATCAAACCATACAGTACCCGGATTTCCATAGCTTAAATCCACTCGAAAATTCAATTTATCAATATTAGCGGGTACAGAAACTCTTTTTTCCAAATAAATCCATTTATCAGTGATATTATTAGTTTCAGTAGATTCTACCAAAGTATAATATCCTGTTTCTTGATCCTCATTCATGAAAAGAAGAAAACGAGCACCTGGGCCGTTTGAATAAACCCATCCTGAAATAATATAATCTGTAGTTTGAGAATTGCTTATAGGAATCCATAAATTACTGTGAACATAAATACCAACACTTGAAGTACTGCTTAACTTACCTGCTACATTTCCAGACTTTGTGTGTTCACCACCATAAGTTAAAGACGCACCATATAAAGCACCTTGACTATCCCAACCGTTAGAAGTTTCAAAATCATCATAAAACACCTCTGTTGTTGCGCCTGTTACATTATTATCATCATTTAAATCAGAAAAAGTTAACCTATTGTTACCTAAATGATCCTTGTACTGATAAAAGTAGTTATACTCAACATCACCTACTCCAAAAACTTCTACGTAACCTTCTGAATGATTAAAAAACTTAAGTTTTTCTCCAGTACTATCTGTCTCATAAATAAATTCATTTACGTAATCTATCGAACTTATCTGAATACCTTCAGGTGTATTATTTACAATCTCTTTACTAAGTTTTTTCCCAGTAGCATCATAAACATACCTTATTGTGCCATTGTTTCCTGAACTGCTCGAAACATATATTGCATTAGGTAAGTTCAAATAGTTATATTGAATTAAACTGATACCTTTATTGTTGTCTTTGGTCATATTGCCATTAACATCATATTCAAAATCTAAACCATTTAAATTACCATCTTTAAAACCTTCCATTCCATTGGAACTAGATGGGTTATAATTATCTCTTACTTCATCAAGTCGATTTCCAACATAGGAATAGTTTAAAAAATCAATTCCAATTCCATAATTTGTATTATTAGGGTTTTGCATTGATCTATATAATTTCTCAATGTTTCCATTACGATCGTAATTATAGACATATTCATTGTACTTATTATTGACCTTGTGGTTCTCTCCAAAATAGGCTTTTTTAAACCTATTAAGTGCGTCGAATTCATAACTATAATGCCTTAACCCATTATCATTGTTATCGGTCATCCACATAATATGACTAATATTTCCATTGTATTGAGGTTTGTTATAAGTTGATGATGAAGATGGTGATTCAGGGTTTTGATAATTAATACCAAAAGTGAATAAATCATCTGACAGGTGTGAAGAATCATTGATCGATTTAAGCCACCCTCTAATGTTAAACTCATAATCAATTTCCTGTAAAGGTTGAGTTTCGGAGTTACCTATATCTTTTTTAATTAATCTACCTAATTCATCATAATGGTTTTTTCTTATTAGTTCTTCTGAGCCATTATTGATTTTTTGTTTTTGACTGACTAACCTATTCCAATCATCATAAATGAAATTATTTTCAATACTCAAAACTGGATTTGTGCCTTTCACATGCTCTCTTAAGGTTTTTATCTGTTGTCCTGTGAAATCTAATTCTATTTCTGTCTTATCTAAAGAATTAAAATAATCGTTCTTGGAGCCCACGAAAACAATTCTTTTCTTATAATCATAGTAAGACACATTTGTAACCCAACTACTTTCATCAAGAACTCGCACTTTATTTCCTGTTAAAAAACCTTTAGGGTTACCCAATACTTGTTGTCCTTGAACTATATTAGGATTAGTAAGCGAACTTACATCCCAATTATAATCATCATAATAATTTATATTTAACAACTCTGAAATATTTACTGTAGGATAAGCAACATTACTATAATAAACAGAAGTTCCTGCTATCATAATCGATAAACCAACCCGAGTCTCACTCTGGACTGAAGATAAGTTCACATCGTTTTGTAATGTAGATCTTGAGTTGCTTGTATTCAAGAAACCCGCATAAATTGGTCTGTTAAGCTGATCATACTTGGTGAATAACCATTTGTTTTCTGTTCTCATCTTTCCATCTTGTACTAAAACAGGTCTGTCTTGCTTATCATATACAATGTATTCCCAATCCATACCTGGGTTTTTCTTTCCTACAACTCGATTTCTATGATCGTAAATATATTGATAGCCCAACTCATTAAGTTCATTTATGTTATTTGTTGGACTTGTTTGATAGTTTGACAAATTTATTTGAAATTCTGCTTCAGCTTCATACACATCTATGTCAACAGAATTAAAATAGAGATTCCCATTTTGTATATAGGCTTCGGCTCCAACTTCCCATTGTCCTTTTCCATTTTCGTCTACCATAATATCACCTAAAGTCATATTCGGTAGAGGAGGATTAAAATTAAGTTGTAAAACCATTCCATCATCAAAAGGGACTTCTGGAACTCCATATTCATAAAAATTAAAATAAAGGATTCCATTATTAAAATTTATGGATATTTCATTTTCATAATCGAGTGGTTTGGAATCATAAAATGACGTTATATTTTCAAAATAGGCATTATCAGATTGAAGGTATGCTTGATCCGCATTATAATAAGAACTAAATTTAGGTGGCAATACATATGTTAAATTCCCAAAATCATCATATATGTAATAGGTGTCAAACCACTTACCTTTTTCAAAATTGCGTTTTAATACATCTCGACCAAACTTATCTGTAAAAACTTCTGTTGTATGGTCATTTTGATACGGTTGACCAACAGACCAATTTTCATCTTTTAGAATATATTTTTCCAACTCTCCTAAAGCGTAAATACCATAGTCTACTAATTCTGGTGTCTCTTTATTATTACTAATAAATGCGACTCCATAATTCTTAATATAATCATTTGCGCTATTTTTTGAATACTCGTGTTTAACCGTATGACCTAATGTAATTTCCCAATCATTACCAGGAAAAGCTATTTCCTGGGCTCTACTCCTAGGTGAATTTTCAATTTTCTGAAAAGAATATGGATTGGCGGTATTTTCATACTTTTTAGTATTATAAAAAGTATAAATATTATTTGTTGCACCCGGAATAAAACTTCCATTATTATTTGAATGTGCATATGGGAGATAATTATATAACAGCTTGCCATAACCATCATATTCAAACTGCTGAACTATATCTGTTTGGATATTGTTTCCATTAATAATAATTTCCTGTTGTTTTCTATTAATATGATCGTAATACGTTACAGTTTCAATCTTTGAAGCATTATTGTTTTGTACATTATTTATATTAACACTTTCTGTATACTTAATTGAATGAACATAGTTTTCGGTCGGAGTGACTTGAGCAAAACAAGAAATTGACAAAAGGATAAATATGGTGCTTAAGAGTGTTTTCATCATCTTATTTTTTATTCGTTTATTAAATTATATTTAACCTCATTAACTACATCAGAGTTCTGATCTGTTTGATATATTAGTCTGCTAAATTCATCATAGTGGTTTTTGATCACATTATTTGTTTGACTAATCATACTCAATAATCCAACTGAAGGCTTAAAGTTCATGGATTCTATAACTCCATTTTTTGGATATACTCTGACTTCATCTATCCCTAGGGCACCTGCGGTTTTGTTTATGGTGACGTTTCCTCCACTATGTTCTTGCTCTCTATAAGTCCATTTTCCTGATATATATTCCCAATAGGATATTGTATATCCAGCTCCATAATTTCCTATATTAAGACTATTATTAACATAAATATTATTTCCCGAAAATGCGTTATTGAAATATTGAGTTCCCGAGGCTGATAGATCTTCAAAACTTAACCTAACAAATAATCCATTTGGATCTGTAATAGAATTATCATTGAAACTTAAGACTGCATCAACATAATTTGAATTATAATCACTAGTTCTTTGATAGTATTCATTTATACCATTAGTATAATTGATTTTTGATATAATTTTGCCTGTTACAGAATCATAATGAAAACTGTTATTAAGCATACCAACTGTGATAAAATTATTTGATGAATCATAATATGGATTTGTATAACTTAACTCATTGAGGAGAACTCCCGACTCTTGCCCTTGAGTCAAATACACTTTATCTAATTTTCCATCAGAATAATATTGATTAATAGTTGCTGATTTAAGTATTAAATCGCTACTATTAACTTTCCATTGAACACTTTGAATAACTGGGTTTGAATAATCAAGAAGATTATCGAATTGGGATGGGATATTTGATAGCTCATCCAAATATAGAAAATCAGTTTTATCAAAATAAGTAGAACTCCCATTATAGAAATTTTCTATTGATTTTACTTTTTTAGAATCAATTGTAATTAAATTATCATCAAGATAATTATATTCTCTTCTTGCTTCACTAGATGTGGCATCACTATTATAGCTTTTATCTTCAACAGACCTTAATATATATTCTGTTATATATATATAATCTGATTTAAGTATGTATCGATGTCCTTTAAGACAAATATCGCCATACAAGGGGTCTTCAACTACTCTTATATCGCTAATCCCTCCAGAACAATTTTTGTTAATGTGATTATTATCTAAATCTATTGTTTTAATTTCATCTTTGATAATTAATTCATAGTCAAAAACTTGTTCTTGGACCATGATGTCCTGATCATTATAAATTTCTTTTCTATAAGGGATCCTTCCTCTTATTCTATAACTATAATCTGGTTTGTAATGGTCTACAGAATACCCATTAGAGACCTCATTTACTAGGGTTACATCAATCCGTTTAGTAGTGATTTTTTTATAAAAACTTCCAAAATCTTGAAAGTGATTTAAATTATTTTGAACACTTACCTGTAAATCGGTATCTTCAAATTCATAAGCTCTATTCGATATATTATAGTAAAAACCATTAATATCTGGGTTAATTATAGCTTTCTTGTATAAATTCTTCCAATCATTATTCCCATTGTAAATAGGTACGCCAAATCCATTTGCATCATCATAATTAAAACGGTCTTCTAACAACTTTACACCACTATTATTTGTTTTTTTAATCGAACTCACCAATAAACCCCCATAATAATTCGTCGAAGATTTATTAATTACATAGTCTATTTCAGTTTTACCGCCCGATGGAGTAATTATAGAATTCAACATACCAGATTTCAAAGCATTTAAGCTTGGTGTGAAATCTGCTCCAGAAACACCATATATTGTCGGTTGAGAATTTCCATTTTCTAGTCTTTCATATTCATAATTAATAGGTGTTATATTACGATATCCATAAGTATCAAACTGCTCGTTAGTATAAGCCTCATTAGAATACCCATAACTATCTTGTCTAGGAGAAAGTGTATTGCTTAAATAATTATCTTGATGGTAACTAAAATTCCTATGTAGTTTAATCGTGATTCCATCATTAGCAATTCGTGAAATTTTATCTAAAATTGGTTTAGAATCAGATCCTTGCAAATAAAGGTAGTTAAACTTATACCCCATGACTAAATTGTTATCATAGTCATAAACTAAAATCTTGTCTACTAATTGAACAGTCTGATTAAAACTTGGATTTATTTGATTATCATAGATAGGTCCAGAAACAGTATATTGATAATTAATATACTCAAATTTTATAGTCTCCTTACTTGTTGTTATTTCATCAATATTGATTCTATTTCTTTCTCTTACTATTATATCTTCCCAATATGTTTCGCCGTCAGCTGCAGATCCTCCACCAATTTTCAACCCTGCGGTTAATTCAAACTGACTCAAACTATTAGGTGACAAATAACTTATATTTATTGTTTCGGTAGTTTTTTTAGACTTAATCGATTTCAAATAAAAATCTCTAGTTCCATAATGCCCAATACTACTTAAAGGCCCACCTATATTATCATCATATTTAAAAGGCACTTCACTTATTGGTCCTTTTTCAAAATTATACTCAATTCCTAAATCACTTGTCACACCATAAGCATTACATCCTGAGCAAGATTCATCTGCAAGATTTGTATAATTTGGTTCGATTAAAAAATTTGAACTTCTTGATAAAATTTTAGATTCCAATGTAAATGTTGATACTTGGCTTTGAATATCATTAAAATTCTTTTTAAACGTAAACTGCAAATTATCACCATTAGAAATATGCATATTATATAAATCAGGAGAGTTATCATGAAATGTCGAAAGTGTATGACCAAGAATAACATCAGGATTGGGAAGATCACTATTTACATAATTCCCTGAATAACCCTCCATGACCCAATCATCATGAAACCATCCCTTTATAGTATTATTAGTTGATTGTGAATTTATTTGAGAAATTCCTTCAAATTCATCTGGAACACCATGTAATTCTCTTGATATCATACCTCCAACATTTAAGTTCCAACTCAATCCAACATTAGAAGGCACTTCATTATTTTTAATGCCTTCTGTATTATAGGTTAAAAAAATAGGCAATGATAATCCTTCAGAGTTAATATCATAAAGAGGTATACTGAATCCTTCATTTGATATATTATCTATATTTTCAAATTTAGATTTATCAACAACATTAGTGCTATTCTCAAAAGATTGAGAATAAGCAGTTATAGTTAACACTAAAAATAACTTTGTTAAAAACAATACCTTCCAATTCATAATTGTGACTATTTTTTTGAATAGTAAATCTAACTGAGAAAAAGAATTTTAATTGAGGTTTTCGCCTTAAATACGCAAGGTTTTTACTTTAAATGTGTAAGGTTTGAACTTGTTTTTCATAAGGACTAACTTTATTTATTAAAGTTTTCAATTAATTCTTATTGTGCGTAAACTAAATTTGAATTACCCATCATATTCCTTTCATGATAGAAAAACTCAAAACCAATATTAGTGAAATAGCCCTTACCTATACTCGAAAAGTTAAAGCCTCTGACCGCCCAAAAATATCTTGCTCTGCTGATGCACATAAACTATTTCGTGAGAATTGGGATGATTTAACCATCAATCCCATAATTAAACAAAGGGTTTTAGTTAAGATTTAAGTGGATTCCATAAATTATTCCTATCCAAAAAAGAACTCTGCGAATTAATTAAAAACACTGAACTAACAGTAGAAGAATAGAGAAAGTCATTCAGGAATTATTAATGCAGATTTAATGAGAGGAATTAAATAAAATGGTAGTTATTTAATAGAAAATATTATAAAAAGAACATACGTCTTTATAAAAAAGATGCTATCAAATTAATAAAACTCAAAATGAGATTAAAACTGCAAATGTGCCGCTTTATTTTGTTCCACCAAATTACTTAAAAGCAAGTACTCTTTAAATGAATCATTATGAAGATAAGAATCATAAAAAAGTAAGCGATTAAATAAAGGCAATTGAAAATATTAAATGGATAGTTTCATACGACAATGTTTCAGAAATAAAAGAACTCTATTCTACTTCTAGTAAAAAAGAAGTTTCTTTAAACATACTGCTTATAAAATATGAGAGAAAAAGGAAATTATATTTTTTTAGTAAAAATATAGTACAACCAAAAATTAGAATCCATTTAGAATTAAACTCAAAAAAATCTTGTTCATCTATGTTATTCTGGAATAAAAAAAGCCTTTATCTTTCGATAAAGGCTTTAGTACTGAAGACGGGACTTGAACCCGTACGTCCTAATGGACATTGGATTTTAAGTCCAACGTGTCTACCAATTCCACCACTTCAGCATTGGTATATTTTAACAGTGTAGAGCGAAAGACGGGATTTGAACCCGCGACCCCCACCTTGGCAAGGTGATGCTCTACCCCTGAGCTACTTTCGCATTATAGCAATTATTTAAATGAACGTTTGTAGTAATTGCGAGGGCAAATTTAAGACTTTTCTTAGAAATGCAAAGCCTTTTTTTGAAAAAAATTTACTTTTTTTATGCACGCTTCTTTTTCAGTAACATACGCTTAATTTCGTTGAGTTTCATAAGTGCTTCAATAGGTGTTAATGTATCAATATCTATAGTCACAATCTCTTCTTTTATTTGTTCTAATAAAGGATCGTCTAAATTAAAAAAGCTCAACTGCATCTCATTATCCAAAGTCTTTACCTTATCTGTTAGCTCTTCACTAGAGTGTGATTTCTCTAACTGCTTCAATATTTTATTTGCGCGATGTATCACTTGCTGAGGCATTCCGGCCATTTTAGCAACATGAATTCCAAAACTATGTTCACTTCCGCCTTCAACAAGTTTTCTAAGAAATAACACATTATTCTTTAATTCTTTTACTGAAACATTATAATTTTTGATGCGCTCAAAAGTTTCAGTCATTTCATTAAGTTCATGGTAATGCGTAGCGAATAAGGTTTTTGCTTTACTAGGATGCTCATGCAAATACTCACTTATAGCCCAAGCAATAGAAATCCCATCATAGGTACTTGTCCCACGGCCAATTTCATCAAGAAGCACTAAACTTCTATCAGATATATTATTTAAAATAGAAGCTGTCTCATTCATTTCAACCATAAACGTAGATTCGCCCATCGAAATGTTATCACTCGCTCCAACTCTAGTAAAAATCTTATCGGTTAATCCAATACTAGCTGTTTCTGCAGGAACAAAACTTCCCATTTGCGCTAATAACACAATAAGTGCTGTTTGACGTAAAATAGCCGATTTACCAGACATATTAGGTCCCGTTATCATAATAATTTGTTGGCGTTCCCGATCTAAATAAACATCATTAGCAATGTAAGGTTCACCATGTGGTAATTGCTTTTCAATTACAGGATGCCTCCCGTTTTTAATGTCTAATTCATAACCATTAGTAAGGGTTGGTCTTGTATAGTTATTCGCAATTGCTAATTGAGCAAAACCAGACAAGCAATCTAATTGCGCTATTAATGCTGAATTTTTTTGCACAGGTTTTATAAACTGTCCAATCCAGGTCACTAACTCAGCAAATAGCTTTTGTTCGATAGCTAAAATACGTTCTTCAGCTCCTAAAATTTTAGTTTCGTATTCTTTAAGTTCTTCTGTAATATAACGCTCTGCATTTACAAGTGTTTGCTTTCTAATCCACTCTTCAGGAACTTTATCTTTATGGGTGTGCCTCACTTCAATATAATACCCAAACACATTATTTGATGCTATTTTAAGCGACGTGATTCCTGTGCGTTCACTTTCGCGCTCAAGCATTTGGTTCAGATAATCCTTTCCCGAAGCCGAAAGCCCTCTTAGCTCTTTTAATTCCGAAGAAAAATCTGATGAAATCGTTTGCCCTTTTAAAATATTAACTGGCGCATCTTCATTTAAAGTAGTTTTAATACGTTCACGAAGTTCTTCACAAGCATCCATTTGCTCTCCTAAATGTTGTAATGCTTTATTTTTAGTCTGAAGTGCTAATGCTTTTATGGGAACAATAGCTTCCAAAGCATTTTTAAGATAAATGACTTCTCGAGGCGAAATTTTTGCCGTAGCAACTTTTGAAATGAGACGTTCAATATCACCTATTTGCTTTAATTGATGCTGAAATTTTCCTAATACTATAGAATCGTCTTTAATATATTCAACAACATCATGACGATGTTTGATGTCTTCTATATTTACAAGCGGTAAAGCCAGCCATCGTTTAAGCAATCTCCCACCCATTGGTGAAATTGTTTTATCAATTACATCAACCAATGTCACTGCATTTTGATTTGTAGACTGATATAACTCAAGATTTTTAATCGTAAAACGATCCATCCAAACATGCTCACCTCTTGACAAACGTTGGATAGCAGTGATATGTTGTAATTTGTGATGTTGTGTTTCTCCCAGATAATGTAAAATCGCTCCAGAAGCAACAATCCCTTCATATAAATTATCAATTCCAAAACCTTTTAGAGATTTTGTATTAAAATGTTTTAATAGAGTTTCATTAGCATAATCATCCTGAAACACCCAATCTTCTAAATAAAAGGCATGAAAATCGTTACCAAAAGCATCATCGTATTTTTTTCGATTTGGTTTGGAGACTAAGACTTCACTTGGTCTAAAATTTTGAAGAAGTTTATCGACATACTCACTATTTCCTTGTGATATAAAAAACTCTCCTGTTGATACATCTAAAAAGGAGACGCCTACAGCTTTTATTCCGAAGAAAACGGCAGCCAAAAAATTATTGGCTTTAGAATGTAAAATATCATCATTAAGAGCTACTCCTGGTGTAACCAACTCTGTAACACCTCGTTTTACTATGGTTTTTGTTTGCTTAGGATCTTCAAGCTGATCGCAAATAGCAACACGTTCTCCCGCTTTTACGAGTTTAGGTAAATAGGTGTTTAATGAATGATGCGGAAAACCCGCTAAAGCTGTTTCATTTTCACTTCCAGCACCACGCTTGGTAAGAATAATATCTAAAATCTTAGACGCTTTCACAGCATCTTGACCAAAGGTTTCATAAAAATCTCCAACTCTAAACAATAATAATGCATCAGGATATTTCACCTTAATGGTATTATACTGCTTCATTAACGGTGTTTCTTTTTTTACTTTTTTAGCCAATGGTTTTATCTTTTTTAAATAGTATTTTTGTGAAAATCGTAAGACTGCTAAAGTACTTATAATTTGAAGTTTTATAAAGCTCATAATATAGAAGTTATCTACAAAAACCATAAGATTTTAACATGCGAAAACTAAAAAACAGCGAACTAGACCGATTAAATGTAGACGAATTTAAGCTGGCAAAAAAAACACCTCTTATTATTATTTTAGATAATATTAGAAGTTTGAATAATATAGGATCGGTATTTAGAACCAGTGATGCTTTTTTAGTTGAAAAAATTTACCTCTGCGGAATTACGGCAACACCTCCGCATAATGATATTAGAAAAACGGCTTTAGGTAGTACCGAAACGGTTGCTTGGGAATATGTTGAAAACACCTTAGATATTGTGAACCAATTAAAATCTGAAAACGTAAATATCATATCTATTGAGCAGGCAGAACAGGCCACTATGCTTAACGATTTCCAGCCCGAGCTCAACCAAAAATATGCCTTCGTTTTTGGCAATGAAGTAAAAGGTGTGGCTCAAGAGGTGGTTGACGCAAGTGGTCTAGTTATAGAAATCCCACAATTTGGAACCAAACATTCGTTAAATATTTCGGTAAGCTGTGGTGTTGTAGTTTGGGATGTGTTTAATAAACAAAAGTTTCAAACAAAGTAATATTGTTTGTTTAATGAAAAAGGCCTTTACATTTCTGTAAAGGCTTTTTATTTTTTCTCTTTTGTTCAATTATAAATGCAAATCTAAATTAGACACGCCTTGCAAAAGCACACCAGTTACTTAGATCTCACACGAGAGTTATATAAACAATCTAGTTAGCTCTCTCATAATGGAATTCGATAGTATTATAATCTATATACATATTATCTGCATCTATAAAGACAATCTTTTCTTCTATATGAACTCCTCCTTCATCTGTGAACTCATAATTCTCTCCAGAAACAGACTCAGACTCTGGAATGACTTGCCAGGTACCTGTACCTTCTCCTGTCAAAAAACAAGGTCCGCCTTGACCGTTATTCGCATAGGTTTTTCTATCACCTGAGAAATCCGCATTCCAAACAATATATGACTGCTGGTGACATGTAGTGTTGTTTATTGTTATTCCAAAAGCTTTATGATATTTCAGGTTCCAGGTACCTACTATTGGGGCATCAGATAATGATGGCCCTGAGGAATCACCATCATCACTACTACAGCCTGCCAATACGATTATACTTAATACCAATACGCCCAATCTCATTAATTTTGTCATCATTTCTTACTCTTTTTTATTGTTTATCTTTAAGATATAAATTTAAGTAATATTTTTATTTTTTCTATATAATTGTAGGTTTTTTTCTACATAAAATAACTATTCTTACTCAAGAAGTTTATTCGTTCTTAAAAAGCTTTCTTTTTTTATTGGCACGGATTACAAATCTGCGTTAACACTCACTCTTGTATGGACACACTAGCGCCATCAGGTAGATATTAGTCAACCAATTGAAGTCTGAAAGCGTAAACATCATATCTATTGAGCAAGCAGAACAGGCCACTATGCTTAACGATTTCCAGCTAGAAGCCAACCAAAAATATGCATTCGTTTTTGGCAATGAAGTAAAAGGCGTGGCTCAAGAGGTCATTGACGCTAGTGACCTAGTGATAAAGATCCCACAATTTGGAACCAAACATTCGTTAAATATTTCGGTAAGCTGTGGTGTTATAGTTTGGGATGTGTTTTCTAAAATCTCAAATAATTAAATGAATGATTTTTTAACCACAAATCTTACCCAATAACCATAAATAATCGGCTCGATTATTCACAAAATCTTTATCAGAAATATCAATAATCTTCACATTGAGTTCCGATTGGTTTTTCAAGAAGTCTAAATACCCTGAATTAATCTTTTCTAAATATTCGTCTTCAATATTCTGTTCATAATCGCGACCACGCTTTTTGATATTCTCCTGTAAACGCTCTGTATTTTGATATAAATACACATACAGTTCTGGTTTAGCAATATCTTTATACATAAGGTAGAATAACTTACGATAGAGTTTAAACTCATCTTCAGGTAAGGTGATTTTCGAGAAAATCAATGATTTATAAATGTCGTAATCACTAACAATAAAATCTTTAAACAAATCTAGTTGCGATAAATCGTCACTAATTTGTTGATAACGGTCGGCTAGAAATGACATTTCTAGAGTAAAGGCATAACGTTGTGGCTCTTCGTAAAATTTTGGTAAAAATGGGTTATCTGCAAAACGTTCTAAAATGAGTTTTGCATTAAAATCACTAGAAATTTTATGTGCTAAACTTGTTTTACCAGCGCCTATATTTCCTTCAATAGCAATGTAATTGTAACTTGAAAAATCGAACTGTTTCGAAGGGTTTTTCAACCACATCTTAATCACTTCCATGTCGCTTTTATCGTCACATTCAAAGCTTAATTCTTCTATTGTTTTTTGCAACTTAGGATGTACAAATTTTGCTGCAATATCATTAAGTGGTTGTAATACAAATTGTCTATTCTGAAGTTCAGGATGTGGAACTACCAACAACTCACTTTCAATACACTCTGCATTAAAAAACAAAATATCTAAATCAATTGTACGTGCTTCATAAGTCTCCGATTGTGTTTTTTTACGACCTAGTTTAATTTCAATGTCTTGCAATTTTTGCAATACAACCTCAGCAGAAAAATCTGTTTCTATTAAAATGCAGCTATTTAAAAAATCGTCGCCTTCAAATCCAAAAGCAGGCGTATTATAAACTTTCGCAATGTTGTTGATTTTTCCTATTTCAGAAAAAATCAAATCAACAGCGTCTTGCAGATGTTTTAATCTGTCGCCTTGATTACTCCCAAGAGCGATATAGATGTGATGAGTTGAATTCATATTGAGATGCCAAAATAATGAAAAGAAAATCACTTTAACGTATATTTACACCAAGTATTTATTCACAATTTATGACTTTAAAAGACAAACTTGTTGCTCAGAAAATTTATTTATTCCTAGCTGCGCTTTTTATTACGTCATTGGTAGTCTGCAATTTAATTTTTCAGAAATTTTTTTATTGGCATCCTATAGATGTTGAAATTTTTGGTGAAAAACTTTTTGAGATCTCTGTAGGTATTTTACCTTACCCTATCACCTTCTTAATTACCGATTTAATAAGTGAAATCTATGGTAAGAAACGTGCCAATCAAGTGGTAATCGCTGGTCTTTTTGCTTCTATTTTCTCTCTTTTAATCATTTTAGTTGCCGATTACGTACCAGCTACCAGTTGGTCGAAAATACAAGACAGTACATATCATAGTGTATTTGGTAATTCGGCAATAGCTGTATTTGCAAGTATGCTCACCTATTTATTTGCTCAGTTTATAGATATACGCGTATACCATTTTTGGAAACGCCTCACTAAAGGAAAACAGCTTTGGCTTAGAAATAATTTTTCAACTTGGTTTTCTCAGCTTGTAGATACACTTACTATTTTAATACTCCTTTGTTCTTTTGATATTATTGCTTGGGAACGATTTAGCGGATTACTAATTTCCGGGTTTCTATTCAAAGTTCTCGTCGCTGCTCTTGATACTCCGTTTTTATATTTAGGTGTCTATATTTTCAGAAAACGTTTTAATTTAAAAATTAATGAAGAGATAGAATTAATTTAACACCGCATAGTTTTAAGACCAAAGGGGTTAAAATTTTATTAAACTAGAATTGCTTATCAACTTTTAACCAGAACTTTGCGTATATATAATTACGTACGAAATAATTTACGCTAAAACAGAAAACAAAATTCTTTTTAATGAAGAAAATAGTAAAGATTACTGGAATTACCTTACTTATCATAATAACCTTATTAATTGCTATTCCATTTGCTTTTCAAGGTCAGATTAAGGATATGGTTAAAAGCTTTATTAACGACAACCTTAATGCTAAGGTTGAATTTAGCGATGTTAGTTTAAGTTTTATTCGCAGTTTCCCTCAAGCACACGTTACAATTGATGACTTAGTAATTACTAATTACAAACCTTTTGAAGACGAAACCTTTGTAACAGCAAAACATATAGCTTTTACCATGTCTGTAAAAGAATTATTTAAAAGTGCAAATGAAACTCCTATTGTTATTAATTCGATTGCCATTGATGAAGCCTTATTGACTTTAAAAACGGATGCATTTGGTGACAACAACTATGACATTACAAAAGAAAAAGAAAACACATCTGCTACTTCAGATACGTTAAGTGGATTCTCTTTCAACATTGAAGATTATAAAATCAATAATAGTGCTTTCACCTATTTAGACGCAAAATCTAACACGCAAATTTATATTTCAGAATTAAACCATTCTGGAAATGGCACTTTTTCCGAAGAAAAATCACAGCTTGAAACTCAAACTACGGCTCATGTAAGTATGACTGTTGACAGTACGCGATATTTAAATCAAAATGCCATAAAACTTAATGCTATTATTGGGATAAACCTCAAGGAACAGAAATATACCTTTATGAAAAACAAAGGTTATATTAATAAGTTACCGCTTGTTTTTGATGGTTATGTACAACAGCTAGAAGATGGTCAGGATATTGACATTACATTTGAAAATCCAGAATCATCTTTCAAAGATTTTCTAGCACTCATTCCTGAAGCCTATTCAAAAAACATTTCAACTGTTGATACCTCTGGTGATTTTAAGGTGAATGGAATTGTGAAAGGAAAAGTTACCGAAACGAGCATTCCAACATTAGACATTCACATTTCATCTAACAATGCCTCGTTTAAATATCCAGATTCACCAAAACGAGTAAGCAATATCACGATTGATACAGCCATTAAAAACACGACTGGACATATTGATGACACTTTTGTAGCTATCAAAACACTCCATTTCAAAATAGATGACGATGTTTTTAAATTGAATGCTACAATAAAAAATCTAACCAAAAATATATTAGTAAATGCCAATATTGACGGCACACTAAATCTTGCTAATTTAACCAAAGCGTATCCTATTGAGTTTGACAAACAATTAAGTGGCATTTTAAAAGGGAAACTCCATACAGCATTTGACATGAATGCTATTGAAACCAATGCTTATCAACGCATTAAAAATAATGGAACCATGAGTATTAGTGATTTTGTATTCTCTTCGGAAGATATTGTTAATCCTATTCAAATCAACACTGCTAAGATGACCTTTAATTCCAAAAACGTAACTTTAAATACCTTCGATGCTAGAACTGGAACTAGTGATTTTAAAGCTACAGGGACTATTAATAATTTGCTCGGGTTTTTACTAAGTGACAAAACCTTACAAGGTAATTTTAATGTCGATTCTAATAATTTTGTGGTAAGTGACTTTATGGTTGAAGATGAAACCACTACAAACAACTCTAATAAAACAACTTCGGAGACCGAGTCATTAAAAATTCCAGATTTTTTAGATTGCACAATTAATGCCAATGCTAAGACAGTTGTTTATGACAACTTGCAATTAAAAAATGTTAATGGAACCTTATTAATAAAAGACCAAGAAGCAGATCTCAAAAATTTAACAGCAAATCTATTTGACGGTGTATTAACCTTAACAGGAAAAGTATCTACAAAAACAGATACACCAATTTTTGATCTTAATATAGGTGCTGAAGGTTTTGATATTTCAAAGTCATTCAACAATTTAGAATTGCTTCAAAATTTAGCTCCAATAGCAAAAGCTTTTCAAGGAAAACTCAATACAATACTAAAATTACAAGGTACACTTGATAGTGAATTTACACCAAACCTAAACACGATTTCAGGTGATGCTTTTGCCGAATTATTAACCACAAACATCAACAAAAACGAAGCCTCGGTTTTAAGTAAACTAGATGGTGTTTTAAGTTTTATAGATTTTGAAAAATTAGATTTAAAAGCTATTAAAACCCGATTAGAATTTGCCAATGGAAAAGTAACTGTCAAGCCTTTTAATTTAAAATATGAAGATATTAACATCGTTATTTCTGGTGCTCACGGATTTGACAAAACCTTAAACTACAATGCTGTTTTTGATGTGCCTGCAAAATACTTAGGAAGTGATATCAATCAATTATTAGGAACAATCAATGATACCGAAGTTGACAAAATCACGATTCCTGTGACCGCTAATATTACGGGGAATTATACAAGCCCGAAAGTACAAACTGATTTAACAAATAGTGTTTCAAATTTAACGAAGCAACTTATTGAAATAAAAAAACGGAAACTCCTTAACAAAGGAAAAGGAAAAGTTAACGATTTATTAAACGGTTTAATAGGTGGTTCGACTCAAGATTCAACCTCAGTAAAAACTGATACAACTAAAACTACTGATCCCATAAAAAAAGGAGTTAAAAACATTTTAGGTAGCTTATTAAAAACCCGAAAAAAAGCGAAGGATTCAATAAAAAATTAATCCTTTTTGATCTAAATTGTTAAAAAAAGATTAAAAATTAGTCAAATTCAACCCTTTTTCGCAAAGAAACGCCTAATTATTTGCTTTTGTCAAATTAAAAGTTATGTTGTGCCTTGCAAACATTTTAAAATACATATTTATACATGAGGCAATTAAAGATTACTAAACAAGTTACCAACCGTGAATCTAAATCTCTAGACAAATACCTACAAGACATCAGTAAGCTACCAATGATTACTGCTGAAGAAGAAGTTGAACTTGCTCAACGCATTAGAGAAGGTGATCAATTGGCTTTAGACAAACTCACGACAGCTAACTTACGTTTTGTAGTATCTGTTGCAAAACAGTATCAAAACCAAGGACTTACGCTTCCTGATTTAATCAATGAAGGTAATGCTGGATTAGTAAAAGCAGCTAAGCGTTTTGATGAAACTAGAGGATTTAAATTTATCTCATATGCTGTTTGGTGGATTAGACAAGCAATTTTACAAGCTTTAGCAGAACAATCTCGAATAGTTAGATTACCTTTGAACAAAATTGGTTCAATTAATAAGATCAATAAGACGTTCTCATTTTTAGAGCAAACCCATCAAAGGCCTCCTAGTGCTGAAGAAATAGCATTAGAATTAGAAATGTCGGTTTCAGAAGTGAAGCAGTCATTAAAAAATTCTGGGAGACATTTATCAATGGATGCGCCTTTAAAGGAAGGAGAAACATCAAGTTTATATGATGTTGTAAAATCTGGCGAATCGCCAAATCCTGACGGGAACTTAATGAAAGAGTCGCTTAATGTTGAAATCAATAGAGCTTTAGACACACTATCTCAAAAAGAAAGTGATGTGATTCGTTTAAATTTCGGATTGAGCAATGAGCCACCGATGACATTAGATGAAATTGGAGCTACATTTGATTTAACGAGAGAACGCGTAAGACAAATTAGAGAAAAAGGAATTAAGCGTTTACGCCAAGAATCTAAAAGTAAAATATTAAAAACGTATTTAGGATAGCCCTAAAATAGATAACCACAAGTATTACAATGATTAAAATTTTAGTAAAAGAAGGAGAAAGCATAGAACGTGCTTTAAAACGTTACAAAAGAAAACACCGTAACGTTAAAACGATGCAAAACATTCGTGAAAACCAATTTTTCACTAAGCCATCTGTAAAAAGAAGACGTGAAATTCAAAAAGCTGGTTATATCCAAGGCTTGAGAGATCAAGAGGATATTTAGTAGTTTTTCACTTTATATAAAAAAAGCACACCTCAATAAGGTGTGCTTTTTTTATACGCTATTGTAAGTTTTCTAAAACAAAACCTACAAACCATTTATGGCTATTTTATATTTTCTTATTGGAATTTCAGCAAGTTTTATTGGAGCCTTACCACTAGGTGCTTCAAACATTGCTGTAATAAATACTACTATAAAACAAAACACAAAACAAGCCTTTAAAATTGCTATTACTGCTGGTATAGCCGAAGTTATACTATCCTATTATGCCTTGCACTGCAATCTGATTGTTAGAGATTTCTTTGATCGTAACATGTGGATTCAAATACTAATTGTTGTTATTTTAATGGCAGTTGGCAGTTTTTTAGTCATCAAAAAGAACAAAGAGAAAACAAAAAAAAAGAATCAGTTAACAGCTTCAAAATATGCCACCGGATTTCTCTTAGGAATTTTAAATCCTCCCGTACTCATTTATTGGGTTATCGCCTTTGGAATTATCAACAATAATAATTTAATGCTGTCACTAGGCTCGCCTTTACGCCTGTTATTCTTGTTTTTTGCTGGTGTATATTTAGGTAAACTTTTAACGCTTTACTTATATAGCAAATTTAGTAGTGCCATAAAAAACAAAGTACAAAACATTAGCTTAGTAATAAATAAGGTCACAGGAATTTTACTAATTGCAATTGGGTTAGCACAAGCTATAAAATTGACATTTTAATTAATTGCAAATTTAATCACCAAACCTTCATTTGCTCTTACATTAAAAACAGTATTGTCATCAAAAATAAGATACTGTCCTTTTACACCAACTAACTTACCCGTATAATTCTGTTCTTTTTTAATATTAAGACTTTTAGGTTTCTCCGGATATTTAATCACAGGAAATTGAATATTAGTCTCTGTATTAGAGGCTATAAAATAATCTTGAGCTTCTTCTGGAATGTACCCTTTTAATCGCTCTCTCCATTCTAATAAGTTTTCATCTTCAATATCATTCTTGAGCATTTTCCGCCAATTGGTTTTATCGGCAACATAACCTTTAAGAGCAACCTCTGTAATACCAGCAAGATATCTATTTGGAACTTCAACAATTTCAATAGCTTCATGAGCGCCTTGATCTATCCATCGCGTAGGTACTTGCGTTTTTCTAGTAACCCCAACTTTAACATTACTAGAGTTTGCTAAATATACAATATGTGGTTGTAATTGTGCCTTTTTTTCATAAGCCAAGTCACGATCTTCTTTTCCTAAATGCGCAGTACTTAATTCTGGTCTCATAATCCAATCTGCAGCTTGAGGAATATCAAAAAAACAACTTTTACAAAAGCCTTGACGATAAATAGGCTTATCTAATCGGCAATTTAAACATTGGTGTTTTACAAAGGTCATTGTTATCATTTTACCTAATAATTGGTTCATATTCAGGAAGTCATTTTCTAATATTAAATAATATTGAATAGGCTCTAAAAATTCAGTTTGCATCTTTGTTAAAACACCTTGGTAAAACATATAAAAAAAAGTATTATTTTTAAAACTTAAAGATACTATAAAAATGCCGATTCCATTAGTGAATTCTATTGCTTCCTGGTTTTTAAAAAAACGATTCCATCAGATAGAATTGTTTTTAAAATACCCTAACGAGGTCCAAAACGAATTACTTTTTCAACTTCTTTCTACAGCAAAGGATACTGAAATTGGGAAACAATACGATTTTAATTCTATTTCTAATTACAAAACATTTAGCGAAAGAATACCTATATCATCTTACGAAGATTGCCAAGAGATGATTGAACGTTCACGTCGTGGAGAGCATAATATATTTTGGCCAAATCCTATTAAATGGTTTGCTAAATCTAGTGGAACTACAAATGCAAAAAGTAAATTCATACCTGTTAGTCCACAATCTCTAGAAGATTGTCATTATGCAGCAAGTAAAGATTTACTTTGCATGTATCTCAATAACAATGAAGATTCACAGCTCTTCACAGGTAAGAGTCTACGCCTAGGAGGAAGCAAAGAACTATATAAAGAAAACGGTACTGCCTATGGCGACCTCTCTGCCATACTGATTGACAATATGCCTTTTTGGGCAGAATTTAGCAGCACACCAAGCAGTAAAGTTTCTCTAATGAGTGATTGGGAAGTAAAAATGCAAGCTATCGTTGAAGAAACTCAAAATGAGAATGTGACGAGTTTAGCAGGTGTGCCATCATGGATGCTTGTATTGCTCAACAATGTTTTAGATGCTACAGGAAAAGATAGCCTTTTTGACATTTGGCCAAACCTAGAGGTTTATTTTCATGGAGGCGTAAGCTTTGTACCGTATGTAGATCAATACAAAGCCATCTTACCAAAATCTGATTTTAAATATTACGAAATTTATAATGCTTCGGAAGGTTTTTTTGCCATTCAAGATCAAAACAGCAGCAGCGAATTATTGCTTATGTTAGACTATGGTATTTTCTATGAGTTTATCCCAATGAACACTTACGGAACACCTCAGCAAAAAGTAATTCGTTTAAGTGACGTTGAAATTGGAAAAAACTATGCTGTGATTATTACAACTAACGCAGGCCTATGGCGCTATAAAATTGGGGATACGGTTCGGTTTACATCAATAAACCCGTATCGTATTAAAGTTTCTGGCAGAACCAAACATCATATTAATGCCTTTGGAGAAGAGCTTATTATCGAAAATGCTGAAGATGCACTTAGAGAGGTTTGCTACTCAACTAATGCTGAAATTGTTGATTACACTGCAGCTCCAATTTTTATGAAAGGAAAAAGCAAAGGCTCACATGAGTGGTTAATTGAATTTAAAAAACCACCTAAAAACCTTAATACTTTTAATGAATTATTAGATACTAAGCTGAAATCTCTAAATTCTGATTATGAAGCAAAGCGCTTAAACAACATGACATTAAATATGCCTACTGTACGTATTGCTAGAGAGCGTTTATTTTATGATTGGCTTAAACAACATGGTAAGCTTGGCGGTCAACATAAAATCCCTAGACTTTCAAATAACAGAGAATATATTGACGAGTTGCTTACTTTAAACACGACAACCTAACCGTTCGTCGGTAAAATTAGCAAAACCACTAAATTAATCGAATTAAAAACCTATTTCATCTAAAAAACACAATAAAACAAGCCATTTAAGGTTATTGGTTCTAACTTTAAAGCAAAATTAATCCAAAATCCCTCACGATGAAAACGCCAATCCTCACGGTGTTTACCCTACTCTTTTGTATGGTATACTCACCTACGATTTTAAATCTTGATCATACTACTCCTAATAATACATCAAAACGTATTGACAAACTCAATAAAAGTGGGCTTGACTTTTACGTTTATAAATCTAATGTAAACACTAAATATTCTGAAATTCCTTCTGCGCTATTCAGAAACAAACTTATCATGGTATCTTCCAAAAAAATTGGCGGATTAGGAAACGGAATTGACAAACACACTAACGAACCATTTACTGAACTATTTTGCCTAGACATTGATGCTTATGGAACAGCTAAAAATCCATTATTTTTTTCAAGGCTTATAAACACCAAAAACAGTGAAGGTCAAGTAGCATTCTCTCCAGATGAGAGAACCATGTACTTTACAAGAAGCAAACGAGAAAACTCTCTTAACTACCAACTCTACAAAATTGTTTTAGAAAATAACTCAAATGGAAATTGGGTTAATGAAGAAGAGTTACCAATTAGTAACAACAATTACTCAATAGAGAATCCACATGTTTCTTCAGACGGAACAGAGCTATACTTTTCATCTAACATGCCAGGAAGTTATGGTGGTTACGATTTATATGTGGCACATATAAATGACGATGGCACATTAGGCCATGCAATGAACCTTGGCCCTAAAATTAATACAAGACTTGATGACAAATTTCCACATTTATCTAAAGACGGAAGAAAACTATTTTTCTCATCAAAAGGTCATAATGCAATTGGAGGCTTTGATATTTTCGTGAGTTCTATTTCCGAAGATATAAAAACACCTAGAAACTTAGGAGGAGAAGTTAATTCTGAATTTGATGAATTAGGCTTTATGTTTATAAATAAGGATCAAGGGTTTTTCTCTTCAAATAAAAAGCAAGGAAAAGGCGGTTTTGATATGTATCGTTTTAAAGCCAATGTAATTTACCAACAACTACAAGGTATTGTTATAAATGAAAATAATACACTGTTACCAAATACAACTGTTGTATTATTAAATGGGGAAGGCAAAGAACTAGAAAGGCAAACAACCGGAATAGATGCTCAATATAGCTTTAAGGTAAAAGCTTATGAAAACTATGCTATAAAAGTACTTAAAAAAGGTTTTAAAAATTATGAATCTCCATTTTCATCTAATCAAACTGATACAATTATTTACAAAGAAATTTTAAAATTATCATCAAAAGTCTCATCAATTGATAATAAACAATAAAAGGTACATTTAAAAACCCGATGAACTACACAGTATTTTCCCACACAACGAGTATTTGATAGTGTTCATCCAAAAGAGAGCAATGTCATTTTTATTCTGGTTTTAATGCTATTATATTTACGAAGTCTTTAAGAAAAAGCATTTAAAAATGCTTATAGTATTAGACTCAAAATTGATAAAAATTTTCAAAATATTGTTCAGCAATATTAGTTTTTAATCCAAATAAAAAACCACTCTCGGGAAAGAGTGGTTTTTATTTTTTATATAATTTTGAAGTCTAAATTTAAGAAACTGCTTTAAGCTTTTTTAATTTAGTTTTAGTCAATTTACTCTCAGCATAAGCCTTAGTTACATTTAATTTCTTATCATCAGAACTAGGCATTTCAAACATCGCATCTGTTAAGATCTCTTCACATAGTGAACGCAACCCTCTGGCTCCTAATTTATATTCTATTGCTTTTTTAACGATATACCCTAAAGCGCCATCTGTGATTGAAAATTCAATCTCATCCATATTAAACAGCTTTTTATACTGTTTGATAATAGCATTTTTAGGTTCGGTTAAAATTGCCCTTAATGTATTTGCATCTAAGGGATCCATATATGTTAATACTGGAAGACGACCGATAATTTCAGGAATTAACCCAAAGTCTTTTAAATCCTTCGGAATAATATATTGCAGCAAATTATCAACATCTACAATTTCATCATCATCATGAGATGCTTTATAACCAATAGCAGCCATATTTAATCGTTTGGAAATGACACGTTCAATACCATCAAACGCTCCACCTGCAATAAATAATATATGCTCTGTATTTACTTCTATAAACTTCTGGTCTGGATGCTTACGTCCTCCTTTTGGTGGGACGTTAACCACTGTGCCTTCTAATAATTTCAATAAGGCTTGCTGTACACCTTCTCCAGAAACATCTCTTGTAATAGATGGGTTATCACTTTTACGAGCAATTTTATCAATCTCATCAATAAATACGATTCCTTTTTCTGCCTTTTCTAGATTATAATCTGCAGCTTGTAATAAACGTGTTAAAATACTCTCTACATCTTCACCTACATAGCCTGCTTCGGTTAAAACCGTTGCATCAACAATAGCCAAAGGCACATTAAGCATTCTCGCAATTGTTTTTGCCATTAAAGTTTTACCAGTACCTGTTTGGCCAACCATAATGATATTTGATTTTTGAATCTCTATATCATCATCTGTTGGTGGTTGCAGTAAACGTTTATAATGGTTGTAAACAGCTACAGACATTACTTTTTTTGTATGTTCTTGACCAATAATATATTCATCAAGAAATGCTTTTATCTGCTGCGGTTTTTTAAGCATTAACTCTGAAGACAATTCATCATTATCAGACTGCTTAGATTCCTCTATAACAATACCATGTGCTTGCTCAATACATCGATCGCAAATATGCGCATCTAATCCAGCAATTAATAAATTGGTATCAGGTTTTTTCCTACCACAAAATGAACATTCTAATTCTTCCTTTGCCATAAATCTCTTTAAATCTAAGTACTATCCAAAGATTGTACTAAGTAAATTTTATTTTTAACTTCTTGATAGTACTTCGTCTATCATTCCATATTCTTTAGCTTTATCTGCTTTCATCCAGTAATCACGATCACTATCTTCATAGATTTTGTCGTAATCCTGACCCGAATGCTTACTAATAATTTTATATAATTCCTCTTTAAGAATTAATATCTCACGAGCTGTAATTTCAATATCACTCGCTTGACCTTGTGCTCCTCCTAAAGGTTGATGAATCATAACACGAGAATGTGTTAAACCACTTCGCTTTCCTTTTTCTCCAGCACATAATAAAACAGCTCCCATTGATGCTGCCATTCCTGTACAAATTGTCGCAACGTCTGGTTTAATTAATTGCATAGTATCATAAATACCTAAACCTGCATATACGCTACCTCCTGGAGAGTTAATATATATCTGAATATCTTTAGAAGCATCTGTACTTTCTAAAAACAACAATTGTGCTTGTATAATATTGGCTACCTGATCATTAATTCCCATACCTAAGAAAATAATTCGATCCATCATTAAACGTGAGAACACATCCATTGCAACAGCGTTCATTTGACGTTCTTCAATAATATTTGGTGTTAAAGCTGTTGGGTACATGCTACTAACAATCTTATTATAATATGTACTACTAATACCCTGATCTTTTATTGCGAATTTTTCAAATTCTTTTCCGTAATCCATAGATTTTTTTAAATCATTTATTGTGAAACAAAAAGCGTAAGACCTATCAGTCTTACGCTCAAATATACTAATTTATAATGTATTTGCTTAGCTATAAAACTCTTTTACAAAATCATCGTAAGTTATTTCTTTTGTCTTTAAGTTTGCTTCAGATTTATAAAGATTTAACAATTTAGTGCTCATCAATTGTTCTGACAAACGCTTCACCTCATCTTTATTTGATAATATTCTTGCTGCAATACCTTCTAATTCTTCATCTGTAGAATTCATTTGACCAAATTGCGCCATTTGCCCTTTGATCATTTCTTTAGCGTGATCTTTTAAATCATCAAATGCGACTTGAAGGTCATGCTTCTCAATTAATTTACCTTCAATTAATTGGTAGCGCATACTTTTTTCAGACTTTTCGTATTCTTCTTTAGCTTGTTCTGCATCCATTTCAGTTTCACCTGCTGTTTGCATCCATTTTTGTAAGAATTCTGCTGGTAAGTCAAATTTCGTGTTCTCTACTAAACTTTCGGTTACGTCATTTAATAACTTTTGATCCCCTTGTTGTGCAAATTGCTTTTCAGAGTCTCCTTTAATTTTATCTTTCAACTCTGACACAGAAGTTACTGTTCCTTTTCCGAAGAGTTTATCAAACAACTCTTGATCTAAATCTGCTAATTCTCTAGAATTAATTTCGCTGATTGTAAATGTCATTTCAACATCTAAACCATGAGCATCATCATGAGACACTTTTAAAAAAGTCATTAAATCATGATCGTCTGTAAACAATCCTTTTGTTTTTAATGTAATAACATCACCAACTTTAGCTCCAACAAATGTTTTCTCTGTTGTTTTTCCTTTAAACTTATCTAAAGTAATCATTGTTGAGTTGTTGATCTCTTTCTCTTCGTTAGCAAAAACACCTGTAATCTCTGAGTCTTTAGCAACTTCAGTTTGAGACGTAATTTTGCCGTATTGTTTTCTTAGATGCTCTACTTGATCCTTTAACATTTTATCATCGGCAACGATATTATAATGTGTGATGGCTTTTTTACTTTTCAAGTTTACTTTAAAATCAGGTGCAAGACCTAATTCAAACTCAAAAGAAAAAGCATCTGCATCCCAATCTAAATTGTCTTGAGGTTTTGGTAAAGGATTACCTAAAACGTCTAATTTTTCTTCAGTTAAATACTTACCTAATGCATCTTGTAAAAGCTTATTCACTTCATCAACTAAAACAGCTTTACCATATTGCTTTTTCACCATAGTCATTGGCACATGACCTTTTCTAAAACCAGGTATATTAGCCGATTTACGGTAATCGATTAATATTTTTTCCACTTTATCGCTATAATCTTCTTTAGCGATATCTACTTTTACAACTGCATTTAATGCATCGATGTTTTCTCTTGTAATATTCATTGTGTTTACTATAAACCCATAAAGGGAATTTACTTTTTTACGTTAAAAAGGGCTGCAAAAGTACGCTTTTTTTTGCAACCCAACAATAGTTTAAGTGATTGTGGTTGAGTATCTATCTAAAAGTTATGCTATCCATTCTTCTATAATTTTATCGATTACCCAATTACCGTTTTCCTTTTTAATGAATACAATAACACCATAACCGTCTAAACCACTATATACAATACTCATTCTAAAAACCCCTAAATTTTGTTCTTTATTAAAATATATCTTTGACAATGTGCATATTGGCGTATTATCTGTTTTTATAATATTACCAGATAACCCTTTTTTCTTCTCAAAATCAGAATAATATATCAATTCATATTTAGAGTCATCTACTTTAAACTTTGTAATATCAATCTTATGAATTTCATCATCTATCACTTCATTTTCAAAAGTTGATTCAAAATTAGAGTTTGACTTAAATTGCTTAATCTTTTTAAAGAAACTATCCAAATCACTTATTGGTTTTATAGAATCTATAATAGCAATAGTTAGAGCGGGCAACTCGATATTACTTTTGATTTTTACACGCTCTTTTAAGTTGTTTTGGCTTGTTGAATCTTTGAAATCCTCTGGAGAAGGTAATACTAGTCTGCGACGATCAAATACTGTTGAATCGAGTAAAGCACTTAAATTGTTTGAAAAAAAATTGTGTTGTTCGTTACTATCTTGACCACAACACATTAAAAGCATTAAGAGTAAAAACAACACTAAATTGGTATATCGCTTTTGTTTAGTCATCACAATTTTGTTTTTTTGCCCTGTACTAGCACTCGTCTGTGACGAGTGACTCAATAAAATTCTAATGTTAGTATTCGCTAAAAACGAGTGTTCGCTTATGATCAATTCTATGTGAATTATGTGTAAAAAACGGGAAACTCTTTACTGAGATCGCCAGTCTTTATAGCACTTAACTCAATACCTAGTATTTATTTCAGATATATTTTGATTTCTCCATAAAACAGGATAAACTATAAATTTGTTTTCATCTTTCAATACCTCAATTAAATAAGTTATAAAAATATCATTCTTATCATAAAATTGATGAAGTTTATTTTCTTTTTTTAATGGTAATTTATTTTTCATTTTTTGCTTAAAATTTTTCTCTTTTTTTTCTATATCAGCAATTGTTGACAAAGAATAATTTTTGAAATGCTTTAAGCATAAAGTATCTGATTTAGTGGAATCCATAAAAATAAAGCTACCTTTTTGCTTATGATTAAACACAATTCCTTTTTCACTTTTTTTATAAAATTTAATTCCTTTATATTTTTCTTTTTTATTTTTTATTTATATTTTTTTTAAACTCCAAAAAAATTGTGTCTTTCTCGTAAGAAACCCTTTCGAAATTCGAAAAAATACTATCTTGTTTTTTTTGCGAATAAACATTTGATACGAGTAAAATAAATATTATTCTAATTATTGCATTCATGAGTTTCATTTTGAACAACTGTATTAAATTTTTGTTTTGAAGTATAAAACTCTAAACTAGATTTACTTTTTCTTCTCTTTCAAAAATGAATAGACAATAGATTGTGAAATCGACAATAGGATACTAAATAGTAAAGCTGTCCAAAAACCTTGAACTGCAAAACCATCAATAAACTTGTCTGCTAACAAAACAACACAGGCATTAATGACAAACAGAAACAATCCTAAAGTAACAATAGTTATAGGAAATGTTAAAACAATAAGTATTGGCTTTAGTATAGCATTTAGCAATGCTAACACAATTGCAACTATAATAGCAGATTCATAGTTTTGAAGTCCAACACCTGGTAAGAAATGAGCTAATATGATTACAATGCCTGCAGTTAGTAATAATCTAATAATAAGATTCATAATATCTAAAATTTATAATTTTGAAGTTACAAAATTTATCACAGCCTCATAAAAATCATTAGGATTTTCAGCATGCAACCAATGCCCTGCATTACGAATCGTTTCGATGTTTGCTAGTGGAAAATGCTGCTTGATTAATTGTTCATCAGTTTGCATAACATATTCACTCTTATCACCTCGTAGAAATAGTGTTGGGTTTTCAAACTTTGAATGTATTGGAAGTGCTTCACCAACTTCGGAAACATGTCTTTTTAAAACTTCTAAATTGATACGCAATGCGAGCTGTCCTTTTTCTATCCAATATAAATTTTTGAGTAAAAATAGTCGTGTCCCAACTTCTTGAACATATTGCGACAATAAAGCATCTGCTGCACCTCTACTTTTTATTTCAGAAAAATCTAAAGCACTTAAACCTGCTAATATCGCATCGTGATGTACTGGATAAAAACGCGGACTTATATCTGCTACCAATAATTTTGACACCAATTCCGGGTATAGAGTAGCAAATAACATTGCTGTTTTCCCTCCCATAGAATGCCCTAATAGAATACTATTTTCAAGCTGATGCTCTTCATAGTACGCCATTAAATCTTCGGCCAATACCTCATAATTAAACTCATCGTAATGAAAACTTCTACCATGATTTCGTTGGTCTACAAGATGCATTTCGAAACCAGCGTCGCTGAATTTATTACCTAAGGTTTTCCAGTTGTCACCCATGCCTATAAATCCGTGGAGGATAATGAAGGGCTGACCTTGACCTATTATTTTTGAGTGTAGTTTCATATCTATAATTTTCTAAATTCATTTTTTTATTGTCAAAAAAACGAACCAAAAAAGACACTATCAAGCCAAGGAATTTTTCAATTTTCAACTGAAAACCAATTCGAAAACTTCGCGTCGAACTTTGTCCTCCTAGTCTCGAAGCTTTTCTTCATTTATTCTTCGCCTTGATGCTCAATTCTCTGAATTGATATTGGACTTGAGTGTTTTCTATGTATTAGTTGAATCTCAAATTTCTGTTTTCCAATTCTATGTTTTTGAACACTGAAAGCTTTTATTTTAAGCGTTGCAAATACATCTGCACCACATTCTCAATTCCTAAATACAAGCTTTCAGAAACTAAAGCATGACCAATTGAGACTTCTAATAATCCTGGAACATGATCTTTAAAAAATTTGATATTATCAAGTGATAAATCATGTCCAGCATTTATACCGATTCCAATCTGGTTCGCTAATTCGGCAGCTTCAGTAAACGGCTTAATAGCACTTTCGTTTCCTAAACTATAGTGCTGCGCAAAACTTTCAGTATATAATTCTATACGATCTGCTCCTGTCGCTTTTGCGCCTTCTATCATTTCTAGAATTGGGTCTACAAAAATTGAGGTACGAATACCGTTAGATTTGAATTCTGAAATCACTTCAGTTAAAAAATTTTTGTGAGCAATTGTATTCCAACCTGAGTTAGATGTTAAAGCATCAACTGCATCTGGGACTAATGTTACTTGTGTAGGTTTCACCTCTAAAACCAAATCCATGAATGACTTAATCGGATTCCCTTCTACATTAAACTCTGTGTACACTACTGGTTTTAAATCTCTAGTATCTTGATATCGAATATGACGTTCATCTGGCCTTGGATGTACTGTAACACCTTCTGCCCCAAATCGCTGAACATCTTTAGCAAACTGAACAACGTTTGGTGTGTCTCCTCCACGAGAATTTCTTAAAGTTGCTATCTTATTAATATTTACACTTAACTTGGTCATAACTTCTCAATTTGATTACAAAAGTACAGAACTCATCTTGACTTTTAATTTTAAACCGAAAAGTTTTGCTTATCCTCTAATGAGGATTTCTTTTACAACCATAAGGTCACTATACTTTTAAAAACAACAAGATTAGAGTGCCTAATGATAATTTTATATGTAAAAGGGGAAAATGAAGATAAGTTCTCATAGTAGTTCATGCTTTTTATGGTTATTTTTAATTAATTTGCAATAGAATTTCAAACTATTATGCCTTTACAAGAATACATCATAAACGATATAAAACCTCTCAATATAAATGATAAGGTAAGTGACCTACAACTCTTGTTTAATGAGTTAACCTATTCACATATTCCAATTGAAAAAGATGGAAATTATATGGGCTGTGTTTCTGAGACTGATGCACATTGTTTTGAATCTGAAAAAGCCATTATTGATTGCAATTATGTTATTGAAGGATTTTTTGTGCGTTCAAAAACCAATTGGCTAGACATACTTGAAAATTTCGCCCAAAACTCATGCAACATCATGCCCGTTCTTGATGAACGAAATAATTATTTAGGATATTACGAATTAGGTGACATCATTAGTTTATTTAATGAGACTCCTTTTTTGGCTGAACCTGGAGGCATCTTAATCGTTGAAAAAGGAACTCAAGATTATTCATTTAGTGAAATAAGCCAAATTGTCGAATCTAACGACGCTAAAATTTTAGGCGCTTTTATTTCTAAAATAGAAAGCGATGTTGTACAAATTACATTAAAAATAGGAAATACTGGACTTAATGATGTTATTCAAACTTTTAGACGCTATAGCTATAATATTATCTCTGGTCACGAAGAAGACACCTATGTTGAAAACTTAAAAGAGCGTTCAGAATATCTTAAAAAATACTTAGACATCTAGAAATGAAAGTAGCCGTTTATAGTCAGTATTATCCAGAGAAATCTTTAAAATCATTTGAGGACCTCATTGCCATACTTTTAAAAAACAAAGTCTCAATTCGCATAGAAGAAACATTCTTTAACAACTTAAATTCGGCAATTAAAAACAGTTCTGCCATTCAAAAATTCTCTGAACTAGATAAAAGTTACGACTTACTAATTAGTGTTGGTGGTGATGGAACAATATTAAGAGCAATCACCTATGTTAGAGATCTCTCAATCCCAATTGTTGGAATTAATACTGGTAGATTAGGGTTTTTAGCAACCATACAAACCGATGACATAGAAATTGCTATTGTACAGGTTTTAAATGGAAACTATAAAACTTCAGAACGCACATTATTAAGTGTTGAAACTAATCCTGAAAACCAAAACTTAAAAACTACTAATTTTGCCTTAAATGAAATCGCAGTAAGCCGAAAAAACACCACATCGATGATTACTGTTGAAACCCATTTAAATAATGAATATTTAACATCATATTGGGCTGACGGACTTATAATTTCAACACCAACGGGATCAACTGGTTACTCTTTAAGTTGTGGGGGCCCAGTTATTACACCTGAAGCAAACAATTTGGCTCTTACACCTATTGCTCCTCATAATTTAAATGCAAGACCACTTGTTATACCTGATGACACCATTGTTGAATTAAAAGTTGATGGTAGAGAAGGTCAATATCTAATGTCATTAGATTCAAGAATAGTAACCTTATCAAACGCTACAGTTATCACCATAAAAAAAGCAAATTTTAAAGTTAAAATGGTTGAGCTTTTAGATGAAAGCTTTATTGATACACTTAGAAAGAAAATGCTTTGGGGAGAAGACAAGCGCAATTAAGCAATAAAACCTTATAAAATCTGTTTTCTGTAAGACTATTTGCCACAAATTACCGTAGGCAATTCATATTTATTATATTTGCAAACTTTTAAAGATTTATGAGGTATTTAATCTTATTTTTATTGAGTACATTTTTTCTACAAACAAGCCACTCACAGATTTATGAAGTTGGTGTGTTTGCTGGTGGAAGTAATTTTATTGGAGATGTAGGTTCTACAACCTATATTGCGCCAAATGCCTCTGCTTTAGGATTAATTTTAAAATGGAACCGTAGCCCAAGACATTCATGGAGAGTCTCTATTTTATATTCTGATCTTGTTGGAGAAGACAGTAAATCTGATGACCCAAGACGTCTTGAAAGAAATTATTCTTTTGACAGTAATCTTTTAGAAATTTCTGCAGGTATGGAATTTACCTTTTGGGATTTTGATTTACATAAAAGTGGAATGCAAGTGACACCATATTTATATTCTGGTATATCAACTGTAAAACATCCTAACTATTATTTTAATAGTTCAGGTGAATATACTAGCGAAGGAACAGATAGCTGGGCTTATGGTATTCCAATTATAATTGGAATTAAATCGAATATCGCAGATCATTTTGTTTTAGGATTTGAAATTGGAGCTCGTTATACCTTTTCTGATGAATTAGACGGAAGTGTTCCTGATGATCCATTTAAAGAAAATTTTAGTTTTGGTAATGTAAATAGTAACGATTGGTATGTATTTACTGGATTTACGTTAACTTATACTTTTGGACAACGACCATGTTACTGTAATTTTTAAAAATGAACATAAAAGATCAAATACAACCTAAAAAACTACCAAGTCATGTGGCGATCATTATGGATGGCAATGGCCGTTGGGCTAAGCAAAAAGGAATGCTTAGAGTTATAGGTCATGAAAACGGAACTAAATCTGTTAGAGATGTTGTAGAAGCAAGTGCCGAAATTGGTATTGAAAACTTAACACTTTATGCCTTTTCTACAGAAAACTGGAAACGTCCTAAACTAGAAGTTCAAACATTAATGAGGCTTTTAGTTAAATCCTTAAAGAGAGAAATTAAAACACTTCGAGATAATAACATCAGATTATTAGCTATTGGAAATCTTAATGATTTACCCAAAAAAGCACATCAAGAATTATTAGAAGTTATCGAAAAAACTAAAAACAACACTCGTATGACACTCACTCTTGCCCTTAGTTATGGTTCAAGAGAAGAGATCGTGAACGTTGTAAAAGAATTAACAAATAAAGTTAAAAATAATATAATTTCTGTAGAAAACATTGACGAATCAATTATAAATAAGCATCTTTACACGCAAGATTTACCAGACGTTGATTTGTTAATAAGAACCAGTGGTGAACAACGAATAAGCAATTTTTTATTATGGCAAATTGCTTACGCAGAATTATATTTTACAGATATTCTTTGGCCTGATTTTAAGAAGAAGGACCTTTATGAAGCTTTGATTAATTATCAAAATAGAGAACGACGATTTGGAAAAACAAGTGAACAACTTAGATAACAACTTACTTTTGAAAACACATATCAAGTCACTACTAATAGCATTTATTTTTATTGCTTATAATTTAGTAACTGCGCAACAATCAGATTTCAATCAAGGGAAACGATACATTTTAGAAGAGATTAAAGTTACTGGTAATACAAACTTTAATCCTACAACTGTTATTTCGTTTTCAAGATTAAAAATTGGAGATGAAATCATTATTCCAGGTGAACAAATTAGTAATGCCATAAAAAAACTATGGGATTCAAACTTATTTAGCAGTATCGATGTTTATTTAGAAAAAACGGATGGTGATAAAGCTTACTTAGAGATTAATCTAACTGATTTACCAGAGTTAAGTGAAATTACAATTGAAGGTGTTAAAAAAGGAAAAATTGACCAACTTAAAAAGGACAATAATCTTTCTACCGGAGTAAAAGTTACCGAAAATCTAGTAACTACTACACGGAACTACATCACGAACAAATATAAGAAGCAAGGTTTTTTAAATACTAAAGTTACCGTAAGCACTAAAGAAGTCACTAACGATTCTATAGAAAAAAGTAGAGTAAACATGTTAGTTTACATAGATAAAGGTGAAAAAGTAAAAATTGATAAAATAACCTTTAATGGCAATGATAAACTTTCTGATAAAAAACTCAGAAAGTCTATGAAAAATACGAAGAAAAAAAATCCTATTCGAGTTTTAAAACGTTCAAAATACATTAAGAAAGATTTTGAAGAAGATCTAATTAGTGTTGTTGATGCTTACAAAGAAAGTGGATATCGCGATGCTCGAGTTCTATCAGATTCTATTGTTTATAAAGATAACAACACCATTTCAGTTTTTATTAATGTAGAAGAAGGTGAACAATATAAATTTGGTAAAATTACATTTGTAGGTAATACAGTTTTCTCAGATCAACAATTACAATCTGTTTTAAAAATTAATGAAGGTTCTACCTATAATGGTGTAGAATTACGTAAACGGATTGCCGATGACACTAAACCTGATGCTGTAGATTTAACTAACCTATATCAAGATAGTGGTTATTTGTTTTCTACAATTAATCCTGTTGAAATTAGCGCTGATGGTAATGTGATTGATATGGAAATTAGAATCTCCGAAGGTAAACCTGCTTACTTCAATAATGTATCAATTTCAGGAAATGACAAAACGAATGATCATGTTATTTATAGAGAACTTAGAACAAAACCTGGTCAATTATACCGAAAAAGTAATGTTATTAGAACCATTAGAGAGTTAGGACAACTTGGTTTCTTTGATGCTCAACAATTAACACCAAACATGAAAAACTTCAATACTCAGGATGGAACTGTAGATATTGAGTATCAAGTTGTAGAACGCGGATCTAGCCAGATAGAACTACAAGGTGGTTATGGTGGTGGTGGTTTTATTGGTACACTAGGTTTATCATTTAACAACTTTGCCATTAAAGACATTTTTAACAAAGAAGCCTATAAGCCTATACCGTCTGGTGATGGACAAAGCTTAGCTCTAAGATTGCAAGCATCACAATTTTTCCAAACGTATAGTTTCTCATTTTCAGAACCTTGGTTAGGAGGTAAACGTCCAATACAATTATCAACGTCTTTATCTCATACAAGACAGTTTTTATTTGATCCTATAACTAGAAAAGCTGATAAAGGCAGACGATTTAACATTACAGGTCTTACAGTAGGAATCTCAAAACGTTTAAAAGAGCCGGACGATTACTTTAGGTTATCTCAATCTGTAAGTTTTCAACATTATAACTTAAAAAACTATAATACTGGTTTATTTACATTTGGTAATGGTTATTCAAACAACTTGTCTTATACAGTTGGTTTAACGAGAAACAACCTTTATACCGATCCTATTTACCCAATGGGTGGTTCTAGTTTCTCTATTAGCGCAAAATTTTCTTTACCATACTCATTGTTTAATGATGTAGACTATACTGCTCTCAAAGATGAACGTGACTCACTTGATTCTTCAGATGCTGATGATCTTGCAAGAATAGGAGAAATTGACCAAGAACGTTTTAACTGGTTAGAATTTTATAAAGTTAAATTTAAAGGGGATTGGTATACACGAGTCTATGATAAACTTGTTTTTAAATCTGGTGTTGAATTTGGTTTTCTTGGGGCTTATAACCAAGATAGAGGTGTAATTCCATTTGAGCGTTTCTTTTTAGGAGGAGATGGCTTAGGGAACTTTTCATTAGATGGACGTGAAGTGATTCAGCTTCGTGGTTATCCAAACCAATCTTTATCTTCACAAGACGGTGGATCTATATACAATAAATTCTCACTTGAGTTACGTTACCCGATTACTCTAGGCGCACAGGCTAAAATTTACGCTTTGACATTTTTAGAAGCAGGAGCATCATTTGATAATTTTAGAGATTACAACCCATTTAATCTCAACCGTTCGGCTGGAGCAGGTATTAGAATATTTATGCCTGCATTTGGTTTATTAGGTATTGACTTTGGCTATGGTTTTGACGCTCTTCCTGGTCAAACTGTTAAGAATGGATTGGAAACTCACTTTATTATTGGACAGCAATTTTAATTTTGGCACGATATTTTCTATTAACAATATGACGATTTAATGTGTGTGTTAAAATTTTTCAGAATATATTTCGTTAATTTGAAAACTAAACACAATGACAGAATCGTAATTTAGTCTGTCATTTTAAAGTTTATAATAGATATCATAAATAATAAAATAATACAGATGAAAAGTAAAGTTCTTTTTTTAGTGGTCATTATTAGTCTTATGAGCTTTGTTTCCAATGCACAGCGTGGTGTTAGAATAGGCTATATCGATACTGAATATATATTACAAAACGTTCCTGAATATCAAGAAGCCTCTTCACAGTTAGACAAAAAAATTCAACAGTGGAAAACAGAAATAGAAAAAAGGCTAACAGTTATAGATTCAAAAAAGAAACAATTAAATAGTGAAAGCGTGCTTTTAACTAAAGAATTGTATGAAGAACGTTTAGAAGATATTTCGTTTGAAGAAGCTGAAATACTTGATTACCAACAAAAGCGTTTTGGACCAAATGGTGATTTAATGGTACAAAAACAGCAATTAATTCAGCCTATTCAGGATCAAATTTTTGCAGCCGTTCAAGAAATTGCTAGTGGTAAAAAGTATGATTTCATTTTTGATAAATCTGCAGATGTAGTTATGTTATTCTCTGCTCAACGTTTTGATATTAGTGAATTAGTCATCAGAAGTATTACACGTTCTTCAAAACGAACACAAGCAAAATCAAGAGCTGAACGTAAAAAAGCAGAAAAAGAAAATGTTGTTCCTATTGTTAACAAAGAGCTAGACGAACGTCAAAAAGCAATTGACGATAAAAAAACAGCTAGAGAAGCTCAAATAGCAGAGCGTCAAGCAGCACAAATAAAAAGACGAGATTCTCTTAAAGCTGCTGCTGCTGAAAAACGTCAAAAAGTATTAGACGACAGAGCTAAAGCTAAAGCTAAAAGAGATAGTACTAATACTAAAACAAAATCTCCAGCTGAAAAGAACACTAAAAAAACAGATTCTACTAAAGCTAAATCTGCTACAGGAACAAAAACGCCTCAGCAAATAGCCGAAGAAAAGAAACAACAAAAAATAAAAGATCGCGAGGCTAGAAAAAAGGCTCTTGAAGAAAGAAAAAAGAAAATATTAGACGCTAGAAAAAAAGCAAAAGAAGAACGTGAAGCCAACGCTAAAGCAAAGGATTCTGTTCCAAATGATAACTAAAACAATAATTATAACACGTAACAAATTTTAAAATGAAACACTTGAAAACCCTATTATTCGCAGCGATACTATTTGTTGGTACTACTAGCCTTGCAACAGCACAAAGTAAAGTAGCACATATAAACACTACAGAGTTAGTTCAAGCTATGCCTGAAATGAAATTGGCTCAAGCTGAAATCGAAAAGTTATCTAAAACTTACGATGCTGACTATAAAACTATGGTGACAGAACTTCAAAATAAAGTAGCTCAGTACAGAGCTGAAGCAGAATCTAAAACTGAAGAGCAAAACACTAAACGTGCTCAAGAAGTACAACAAATGGAACAAAGTCTTCGTCAATACCAAGCACAAGCGCAAGACGATTTAAGCAAAAAAGAAGCTGCTTTATTAAAGCCAATTTTTGAAAAAGCTAAAGCTGCTATCGATAAAGTTGCAAAAACACAAGGGTTCCAATATGTATTAGACTCGACACAAGGTGGCGGTGTAATTGTAGCTGATGGAAAAGACCTTTTAGCTGACGTAAAGAAAGAATTAGGATTCTAATAAGAATACTAAAATAAATTTTTAAAGAAGCCACTTTTAATAGGTGGCTTTTTTATTTTTGTATAATCATGAATACACAACCTATTGGCATATTTGATTCTGGAATTGGAGGCACGTCTATCTTTAAAGAGATTCATGCATTCTTACCACATGAAAACACAATCTATTTAGCCGATAGTAAAAATGCGCCTTACGGACAAAAAACAAAAGAGGAAATTATAGCGCTTAGTATCAAAAACACAGAGTTATTATTAGAAAAAAACTGCAAGCTTATCGTCGTAGCCTGTAATACTGCTACAACAAATGCAATTAAAATACTTAGAGACACTTACAATGTTCCTTTTATTGGTATTGAACCAGCCATTAAACCTGCTGCACTAAACACTAAAACAAAGACTATTGGGATTCTTGCTACAAAAGGCACATTGAGTAGTGAGTTATTTCATAATACAACAGATGTATATACCAATAGTATTAAAATTTTAGAACAGGTTGGAGAAGGCATTGTTCTGTTAATTGAAGCTGGGAAAGCTAATAGCGTTGAAATGAAAGCTTTGCTAGAAACTTACATAAAACCTATGATTATAGCAGATATAGACTATTTAGTGCTAGGGTGTACACATTACCCTTATATAATTCCAACGCTCTTAGAGTTACTACCTAAACATGTTAAAATTATAGATTCAGGATTAGCTGTTGCAAAACAAACTAAATCTATTTTAGAACAGTATGAATTACTAAATTCTAGCGCTAGAATACCAGAAAACATCTTTTATTCGAATAGTAATGTTGCGGTTTTAGAATCTGTACTTGAAGGGAAATTTAAAGTAAGCCATCTAGGCTTTTAATCTGTCTGAATATATATAGTACGCTATTTAAACCAGCTTGAATAATTTACATAGTTATCAGCAATACGATTAATCTCTCCTGAAATTAATTCTTCACTAATATCTTTCACTTTTTTTGCCGGAACTCCTGCGTAAATGCTTCCAGATGCTACAATGGTATTTTTAGTTACTACTGCTCCAGCTGCTATAATACTATTACTTTCAATAATACAATCATCCATAACAATACTTCCCATACCAATTAATACATTATCATGAATGGTACAACCATGAACTATTGCATTATGACCTATAGATACATTATCTCCAATAATTGTAGGTGATTTTTGATAAGTAGCATGAATAACTGCACCATCTTGAACGTTGACCTTATCTCCCATTTTTATAAAATGAACATCACCTCTTATAACAACATTAAACCAAACACTACAGTTATTACCCATAGCAACGTCGCCAACTATAGTAGCATTTTCGGCGATGTAACAATCGTTTGGAATTTGTGGATGCTTTCCCTTTACTGGCTTTATAATTGGCATAAGTTAGTGGTTAGTGGTTAGTGGTTAGTGGTTAGTGGTTAGTGGTTAGTGGTTAGTGGTTAGTGGTTAGTGGTTAGTGGTTAGTGTAGGTAGTAAAATACTCGAAATTATTTAAAATAGGATAATAAATCAGACTTCTTAGATGCAGAGACCATAACTTCTTTCCCATTGCTCAATACCACACTTCCTCCTTTTCCTTTAATATATTTTTTCACCTCATTGACATTCACCAAATAACTTTTATGAACTCTAGCAAAACCACCATTACTCAATGCCTCTTCAAAATATTTTAAGGTCTTACTCACTAGTTTCTTTTTATTGGTATTGAGATAAATCTCGGTGTAATTATCATCTGCTTTACAGTACAAAATATCTGCCGTTTCTAACACTTCAAATCCGTCTTGTTGTGGAATGGTAATTTTACCATGAACACTATTTGTCTTTGGCACCAAAACCTGATCTTGCAACGCATCTTCTTTTGTTTTAATTTCGGTGACATAATCTACCGCTTTAATCAATTCATCAATAGAAATAGGTTTCATTAAGTAATAAGACGCGTGTGCGTTTAAAGCATCAATAGCATAGTGATTATATGCCGTAACAAAAACAGTTTCAAAATCAATATCACCAACCTTATCTAATAAATCAAAGGCATTACCATAAGGCATTTCAACATCGAGAAACACCAAATCTAATTCGGTATTCCGAATTAAAACTAAAGCCTCTTCTACATTAGCTGCTTCACCCAAAATTTCCACATTAGGACAATATTTATTAAGATAGTTTTTAAGAATATTTCTACTCGTTTCTTCGTCTTCTACAATTATGGATTTTAATTTCATCTAGTCTTTTTTAAGTGTTACAATAACTTTTGTTCCAGCATCTTCAGCATCTTGGTAATCGTCAATAAAAACATCAACTTTATCTTTATACATCGCATTCAAAATCGCAACACGTTTTTTAATATTACCCATCCCTTTTGATTTTTGTTTTTTCTGGTTCTCCGTTTTTAAATCTTTTGAGCGTTCTCTACCAATACCATCATCTGCAATAGTGATTGTCATTTCGGTATTACTTTTTTTAGAAATTGTGATTTGTAAATGTCCTTTTTCGGTTTTATAACGTAATCCATGCCAAACCGCATTTTCAATATAAGGTTGCAATAACATTGGTGGGATTTGATACTCTGTAACAGTTAGATCTTCATCAACAGTAATCGTGTAATCAAACTTATCTTGAAATCTAAAATGTTCTAGTTTAGTATATAAATCTAAAAGTTCAATTTCCTTTTGTAAGGGAATAAAATCCTCTTCGCTATTTTCTAAAACGGCTCTCATAAGGTGTGAGAAGTCTGACAAATATTTATTAGCAGTACGCTCATCGTTACTTGCAATAAAACTATTTACAGAGTTTAATGCGTTAAAAATAAAGTGAGGATTCATTTGACTTCGCAACGATTTTAAGGCTAACAAATTATTTGCTAACCGCTGTTGTTTAATATATTTAAACATAAAAAAACCAATAATTAACAGCAAAATCAAACCAGCGACTAATGAATAAATAGCCAACTGTTGATTTTTGTCGCGTTCTTTTGCTAAGCTCGTATTAAGTTCTCGATCACTTTCTAAACTTGAGATACGATTTTGCTTTTCAATAATATTACGTCTAAATCGATCGGCTTGTGAGAGTTCTTGTTCACGTTTAACATACAACTCATCCACTACATTTTTATACTCCTCAAATTTCTCTTTTGCTTTTTCATAATCTCCTGCATCTACATATACATCTGATAATTTCCTTGTGGCATCTTTTTTTACCACCAAATCCTCATTAGCATCAGCTTCTTTAATACTTTTCTCTAAATAAGGTATGGCGTTTGCATAGTCTTTTTGTAAAAAATAAGCATTACCTATTTTATAATTTTGTTTCTGAAGTGTTAAGGCACTTTCATTTTCTATAATAGAATCTCTTTGTACATCCTTAACATCTTCTACTATTTCTTTTCTTAGTTGTATTTCTTCTGAATAGTTTCGATTTTTATTTTGAAAATCGGCAACCGTCACTTTTTCTTGTAAGGCTCGTTTCTTTGTTTCCTTTTCTGCTAGATTTAGTGAATTATCAAAAAACCCTTTTGCTTTATCTATACGTCCATTACTATTATAAGCTTGCGCTATTTTAGAGTTAAGATCTACAATTTTAGGTTTTATGAGATGTGCATTTGCAACTTCAAGTCCGTTTTTATAAGCATTAATAGAACTCTCATAATTTTTAATACTAAAATACGTATCTCCAAGTCCTTCATATAAAATAACCAACTGATAATTAATAAGTTCCTTTTTATCAATACTAGTATATGTTTCTATGCTTTCCTGGTAATTTTTATTAAGCTCATAAGCTTTTCCTAGTCCTATTTTAGCTTTATTAGTTTCTATATTTTGAAGACTCACTCTATAATTTGTAACAGCCAAATCATATTGTTTCCAAAACATATAGACTTCTGCTAAAACTAAATAGGCTTCAGAGTTTTGTCTTTGAGAACTACTTTGAGATAAGGCTTCTCCAACAAATTCAATACTTTTTTCAACATTAAACTTTTTATACTTTGCAACAGAGTCTATCAAAGAATTAAACACTTTAATGTCTTTCTTAAAATCAGTATCCGTTTTTAGCTTGCTTATGGCTGGTTCAACTTCAACAGTAATTCTATCATTATTTTCAATAGTATAATAAATGGTTTCAAAGTCTTTATGCCTTATAACTAATTCATCACCTATTCTAGCTTGAATTAAAAATGAACCATTATTATCTGTTCTTGTGTAAGCACCTCCATTAATTTCTATATTAACTTTCGAAATAGGTTTATACGTATCACTTTCTTTTACAGATCCTCTAATTGTAAATAATGGATTCTTAACCGTTTTAAAGGTGTTGTCATTTTCTTGTGCTGTTAGTGTTCCGAAGGAAAAAAACAATACTAAAAATAAACCGTATGTAACTAATTGCTTCATTATTTTAATTGAATGGAATAAACTTACATACTTTAATTGATTAAATAAAATTGGAAAACACGCTTACTCCCAAAAAATAGAACGAAAAGATATGTTCACTCATTTAGTAATCGTTCTCACTCAACCAACTAATACGTTCACTCATTTCTGTTTTTTATTAAAAAAAGATGATTCTAGATTTACAGTATTAATCAAAAATCGAAAACATAATGAAGAACTACGCACTTAGCATTTTATTAATTCTGTTGTGCATTTTAACAACAAATGCACAACACAAAGGTAATTACGATCAACTCTCAAGGCAGAACATTTTACATTCGGGAAATGCCACGATCTATAACCCTACAGTACAACAACAAATTAATAAGATACTCAATCCAAGTACAACAGTTTTTATTGATGTTAAAGCCTTACAGAATGTTAAAGCAACAACTTATACTGCAATTTTTAATGTGTCGCAAATTGGTCCTACAGCTGATAGTACAAACTTGCTTATAAACCAACGTATCAGTAAAATTAAAAACCAGTTAAAGACCATAGGGATTACCGAAGATGACTTTGCAATTGACGTCATTTCATTTGTACCTAATTATGAAATAGAAATCCAAAAAAAGTTGTTTAGTAAAACCTACACCGAAATTCCGAATGGATTTGAGCTCCAACAAAATTTACACATTCAATTTACGAAAACAAGTCAGTTTGAAACCGTTTTAACGGCTTGTGCTAAAAGTGAAATCTACAATTTAGTTAAGGTAGATTACTACATCGAAGACATGGCAGAAATTTATAAAAACCTTCAAGCAAAACTTTTAAAACTAATTGAAGAAAAAAAAGTATACTATAAAACTCTAGGCTTTGATTTAGTAAACTACAATGTCGCAATAGCAGACGATCAATATTGCTATTTTCCAAAAGACTTTTATCAAAGTTATCAAGCATTTAATAGTGTATCCTTTGAAGCTATTAAAAAGCGAAAAGGTATTACTACTGTAAAAAAACAAACTTCATATTACTACCAACCTTTATCTTATGAAAATTATGATGTGGTGATTAACCCATCCATTCTAGAACCTGTAGTTCAAATAGGAATGAATATTAGACTTCAATATACTCCTAAACCTAAAGAAGTAAAATCAAAACCAGTAGTGAAAACTGAAATTAAACATAAATATTATGTGGTATCTCCTAACGGAACATTAGATATTAAAGCATTACAAACAAATTAATAACACTATGAAAACAACAATTTTATTTGCATTTATATCAATTTTAATGTGCTCAACATCTAAAAGCGCATTACCTGAATATTCTAAAGCAAAAGTAAGTTATTCCGATTTCGAAGCATTAGTAAAAACTGTAAAATCACATAGAGCAGATAGACTAATTGATTGTCATCAGTTTTTAGAAAAAAGTAAAATGGATAATGTTATCATTTTAGATACACGCTCTAAAAATAGGTATGATAGAAAACATATTAAAGGTGCTATGCATTTAAATTTTTCAGACTTTACTCAGGATAATCTAGCAGAGATTATTCCAGATAAAAACACAACTATTTTAATCTATTGCAATAATAATTTTGATGGTGATGAAATTAATTTTGCTAGTAAAATTGCATTACCTAAACCTTCCGAAGAGAAAAAAAAGAAAACACTCTCGTTAGCACTTAACATTCCAACATATATCAATTTGTATGGTTATGGCTATAGAAATGTATACGAATTATCTGAACTCATATCCATATTTGATCAGAGAGTAATTTATGAAGGAACGACTATACAACAATTGGACAACTAATAAAAAATAAAACACATGAAAACAATAATTAAAACACTCGTAGTCTCGTTATGCATGATTAGCTTTTTATCATGCAACGCCAAAGAGAAAAAAGAAATCGAACAATTAGCTTTGGTTGAAACAAAAGCACATAAGCCAAACAATCAATTCATTAAAGTTGCATTGTTATTAGATACTAGCAATAGTATGGATGGGCTTATAGATCAAGCAAAAGCACAACTTTGGGACATTGTAAACGAATTATCTTATGCTAAATGTGGCGACGAAAAACCTAACTTACAAATAGCTTTGTATGAGTATGGAAATGACAACCTCAATAGCGATGAAGGATTTATTAGACAAGTTTTAGCTTTTAGCGATGATCTAGACGAAATCTCAAAACAGTTATTTTCACTCACTACAAATGGTGGAAATGAATATTGCGGACAGGTCATTCAAACGGCATTAAAGCAATTAAAATGGGGAGAAAATAACGATGATTTAAAACTTATTTTTATAGCAGGAAACGAACCGTTTTCTCAAGGAAAAATAAGCTATCAAGATGCTACTAAACAAGCCCATAAAAACGATGTGAGTGTCAACACTATCTTTTGTGGTGATTATAATCAAGGTATCGCAACCTATTGGAAGGATGGAGCCGATTTATCTCATGGTGACTATATGGCAATTAATCACAATCATGAAACAACTTATGTTGCAACACCTTACGATGACAAAATACTCCAACTAAATATAAAACTAAATAAAACTTATGTCGCTTATGGTTATGCAGGTAAAACTAAAATAGCTCTTCAGGCTGAGCAAGACACCAATGCTATGGGATATAGTCAAGCCAATGCTGTAAGTAGAACTGTTAGTAAAAGCTCTCACTTATATAAAAACTCAACTTGGGATTTAGTAGATGCAGATAAAGAAAAAGATTTCAAATTCGAAAATTTAAAGAAAGATGACCTTCCAAAAGAACTCAAAGACAAAAGTACTGCTGAAATAAAAACATATGTCAACAATAAACGTATAGAACGTGATACTATTCAAAAGGAAATTCAAGAGTTAAATGAGAAACGAAGACATTATATTAAATCACAACAAACATTAGAAAGCAACGGTTTAGAGAACGCTATGATACATGCCATTAAAACGCAAGCAAAAGAAAAGAAATATACATGGTAATTAGATGTTGGGCGTTCCCCTCTTTAAATTTCAACTAATTTAAAGCGCGTCGTGCTCTCGGTAGTCGCTTCCAAACGAAACCGTTTGGAGAGCTTCAACAAAACCTCCATCACTAACACAAAAAGGTCTCGATAATATCGAGACCTTTTTGTTATATCCTATTAAATGTTTGTTCTAGTTAATCGCAGGACAGTTACATTCAAACTTTTCTCTTCTACAATTAAAGTTATACCCTAATGTAATTTGATGAAATCCCCCATTATTAAATACAACAGAATTTGCTTGATAAGAATAGGTATAAGCAAAAACAAAATCGTTATAATCTACTCCTACAAAAGGCGTGAAATATTGCAATTTTTGACTGCTAACTCCAGAACCATCTAAAAACTCAGCACCATCTAAACTTCTTCGGTACGAAATCCCTCCCCAAAGCTTTCCAAAGTCCATGTCTTTATAAGCTTTAGCATTAATATCAATTGAAGCTTCTTCAGTAGCATCTCTATATAGAAACATTATAGAAGGCTCAAAACTCCAATCACTATTAAACTTACTAAAAGTATTTCCCGCAGAGAACAAGAAAGTTCTTAAGTTCTCATAACTTAACCCTTGTTCATTAAAGTTAATCCCATCATTACTCAATACATTTTTAACTGTTGCATGCGCATAGAAATCTATCAAGTGATAAGAAAATCCAAAATCAACATTAAAATTAGTTGCGCTTTGTTCAACACCAGCTATAATTGGATCAAATCCGTCAGCTAAAAATTCGCTTTCATCTAATTTATACTGGATAAGTCCAGCACTTAAACCAAACGATAACATATTTAAATCAATCTCATTACGTGAAAACATTAAATGGTGCGCATAAGTAAAATAGGCTCCTGTTTGAGAATGATAACCATTTTTATCATTGTAAAAAATAGCACCTACTGCAGATGGAGAATCTCCAATTCTACCATTTACACTTAAGGTTTGTAAGCTTGGTGCTTCATCTTGATCAAACCACTGTGCACGAGCAGTTAATCTCACTTTAGCACAGTTTGCTACACCAGCCATAGATGGGTGGATAAGGTAATAATTATCAGTTAAATAATCGGAATAAATGGGTAATCCTTCTTGAGCTGTTCCAATTAATGAGAACAGTGCTAAACTTGCTATTATACAATACTTTTTTAAATTCATATCGATTTTTATCTTTTCAGGGTAAAATGGGCTTTAAATTCTTTACGGTCACCTGTATTAGGTTCATTATACTCAACTACAAACCAATAGTCACTTGTTGGCATTGGATTCCCATTATAGGTCCC